>Ga0181589_10000027_pt1 | contig 79652 bp, 75 predicted proteins | sample 071ome_25_FD_132444 | JGI IMG/M metagenome (GOLD analysis project Ga0181589, IMG submission 132444) | Coastal salt marsh microbial communities from the Groves Creek Marsh, Skidaway Island, Georgia - 071410BT metaG (megahit assembly) | ecosystem: Environmental > Aquatic > Marine > Intertidal...
GCAGGCTTTTCAGCATCCGCTGCAGGCGCTGCAACTTGCGCAGAGGGCGCTTCTGGCTGAGCAGAGGCATCACCGGCCTTGGCCGAGGTCTCTGTCGCTACAGTTGCAGGTGCTTCCATATCCTTTGAATCAGGAATTTCCATGCTTTCTTTGGTGCTTGTCGATGCCATTTATTACACTGCCAGGCGGAATTGGGTTATTTCCATTCAGTCCTGCCCCCGTTCGAATCGTGTGGGGGCCTGAATGGACTCGTTGATGAGACAGGATTTTATCAGAACTTCGTTCCAAAGGCCTTTCCGGCGATGCGCCGGGGGCTGGCCGCGTTCAGTCTGGCACGACCGGTCCACAGGGCCGCGTTTTCCTGGCCTGGTTGCAGGTATAATGCGCACACCACACGCTCACTCACCACGTCCGGGCCGTTTGATGCTGGAAGATGCAGTAAAGGAAGAAATTCAGGCAGCCTATCGCCAGCTATTGGCCTCGCGAGATCTCAAACCCCGGCACGGGCAACGGCTGATGATAGCCGAGATCGCCCGCTGCCTGTCCGGGCATGTGGAAGGCGAGCCCGGTCCGGTGTGCGTGGTGGAGGCCGGTACGGGTACAGGCAAGACCATGGCCTACCTGCTGGCAGTCATTCCCCTGGCCCGGCAGATGCAGCTCAAGGTAGTGGTGGCCACCGCCACGGTGGCGCTGCAGGAGCAGGTCATGCTGAAAGACATTCCCGAGGTATTGCAGGGATCTGACCTGGACTTTAGCGTGGCACTGGCCAAGGGCCGGGGGCGCTACCTGTGCCTCGCACAGCTGGACAACCGGCTCGCGCCCAGCGACAGCCTGCAGGCCATGATGGATCTGTACGGCGATGACCTGCAGGATGCCGAGAGTGAACACCATGGCCTGTACCAGGATATGCTGGAGGCCCTCAGCCAGGGTCAGTGGCAGGGCGATCGGGATGAGTGGAAGTCACCCCTGAGTGATGCCCAGTGGATGCCACTCACCGTCGACAATGCCCAGTGCCTCGGCAGTCGCTGCAGTCATTTCCGCCAGTGTTGTTTCTTTCGCGCCCGCGACAGCCTCGACAAGGCTGACGTCATCGTCAGCAATCATGACCTCGTGCTCTCGGACCTGGCCCTCGGCGGTGGGGTTATCCTGCCGGAACCGGAGTCTTGCTTCTATATCTTCGATGAGGCGCATCACCTGCCCGTGAAGAGCAACAATCATTTCTCGAATTTCGCCAGGATCGGGGCAAGCCGCGGCTGGCTGGACCGGGTGCAGGATGCCTGCCGACGACTGGTGGAAGATGATTTCATGGCGCGGGATGAACTGCTGTCCCTGGAAGAACTGAAAGAGCAGTGCGATATCGCCCTCGATGAGATGGGTAGCCTGCTGCAGCAGGTGGTGGAGGCAGAACCGCAGATCGACAGCTACGGCAATCGTGCCCAGTTGTCATTCAGCATGGGGCAGGTACCCGAGCCGATTCAAATGGCAGCGGGGAAATTGCTGAATCATTTCCAGCAATTGTCCGCGCTGCTGGGCGCGATCACGGATGACCTGAAAGACGAGATGGATTCCAGTGTTGAACTGGCGCGCCGGGAACAGGCCGAACACTGGTTTCCACTGCTTGGCAGCATGGGCAAGCGCGCCGAAGCGGCACTCGGTCTCTGGGCCAGCTACGCCTTTGCCGATGAAGCGGGCAAGGCGCCTACGGCGCGCTGGCTCAGCTTCAATCAGGATGATTCCCTGGCAGACATCGGGCTATCCGCGAGTCCGGTGCTGGCCGCCGATAATCTGCAGGAGCGCCTGTGGGAGCGTTGCGCCGGTGCCGTGCTGACCTCGGCAACCTTGTCGGCCCTGGGCAGTTTCGATGTGTTGACGATGCGTGCCGGGCTGCCGGAACGAACCCGCTATCTGAGTATCCCCAGTCCCTTCGATTTTACCAATGCGGCGACACTGGTCGTGCCACGCATGAATTGCGAACCCTCGGACAATGAGAAGCACACGGCCCTCATCGTCAAGGCCTTGCCGAGCTTGTTACAGGAACCGATTGCCGCGCTGATGTTGTTTTCCAGTCGGCGTCAGATGCTGGATGTAATGCAGAGCCTGCCCGATGACTTGCACGACAAGGTCTTGTGCCAGGATGACTACCAGAAGGCGCAATTGATCAAATACCACAGGCAGCGGGTCGATGAAGGCAAGGGCAGTCTCATCTTCGGTCTCGCCAGCTTTGCCGAAGGCGTGGATCTGCCTGGCAAGTATTGTACGCATGTGCTTATCGCCAAAATTCCCTTTGCCGTTCCCAACGATCCCATCGAGACCACACTCTCGGACTGGGTGGAGCAGCAGGGCAGGAACGCCTTCATCACGCTGTCGGTGCCCGATGCGGCCTTCAGGCTGGTGCAGGCCAGTGGCCGACTGCTGCGCAGTGAAACAGATACGGGACGCATTACCCTGTTCGATGAACGGGTGGTGAGCAAGCGTTACGGCAAGCAGATACTCGAGTCCTTGCCGCCCTATCGGCGCGAGATATTTACCGAAGAGATATCCTGAGCTGCGCTGCGGCCACGGTGGGCAGACTGCGGCTAGTGGCTGAACACGTCGAGGCGTGGTTGCCGGCCCGGCGAGATGAGACAGGTGGCGGTGAATGCCGATTCTGTCGCGCTGTGGGCCGCCGGATGGACGCGTGTTCGATGATAGCTTCAAGATGAATGGTCAGGGCGTCTTCCAGGCGTGCCGGCAACTAGAGTTCCTGTTCGCTCTCTGCTTTCGCTGTCCGCACCGCGCTCACCACATTCACCGTAATCTCCGCCTTGGCTGGGCGTCGCAAGGACGCAGCATGTCACCCATAAACCAAGTGTGATGACGGTGTGCACTGCACAACCGTAGAGGGCAAGCTTGTCTTGTGCGCACAGCAAACACGCACGAGCAAAAGAAAAGGGACCCGGGCTATTTCCTGGTCAACATCCAGGCCGCTGCAGCACCGAGTGCCGTGCCGGCAATCACGCTGACCAGCACATTACCGAAGGCGGGTCCGAGCCCGAGCCCAACGATCAGGCCGGCGGTGATGCACAGTGCGAATGTGCCTTGCTTGCTTTGTTTCTTTTTCTTCGACATCGCTGTTAAGTCATCGAGTAAGTGGCTGAGACAAACTGCCCGAAGTCGGACAGGCCTGTACTATAGGTTATTGTCGATCTATTCGCCGCAGTGAGTAAATCATGGTGCTGCGAGGGTCGAATGCCTGGGCGTCGACCGCCGTGCTGCCGATTCGATCAGCCACGTCCATGCCTTCCGTGACACGGCCGATCACCGTGTAGCGGCCGTTTAACCAATTAGCGTCAGCGAGGGCGATGAAGAACTCGGGGCCGTTTCGATTCGGACCGTCATTGGCCAGTACCACCGTGCCGCGGCTGATGCCCCGGGTAGGAAACTGGTTCTGGTACTCATAGCCTTCCTGTTCGTAGAGTCGCATCACGGTCAGCCCGCGCAGGGTCTGCAGGACATCAGACTGTCTGCTCTCCAGCTCATCCACGCTGTCGATGCCCATCTCGGCATAGAGGTGGGACAGAACGCGATCACCAAATTGCTGCTGGCTGCCGACATTGAGCACCGGATTAACCGAACCGTCCTCGGCCAGTATCGGGAGTCGGTCCAGCCCCAGCGAAAAGGCGTTTATCTCATCGTCGAGCAACGGGTCCGGGCTGCCCAGGGGGTGGTAGTTCGGCGACCCGGTCTGGATGACGAAGCCTGGCAGCACTCGATGAAAGCGCATGCCGTCGTAGTAGCGCGGCGTGAATCGGGTATTGGCGGCGCTGTCGATGAACTCCACTTCACCCGCCGCCAACTCGAGGAAGCGTTGCACATTCTGTGGGGCTTCATCGGGCAGTAGTTCTATATAGATAGGTCCCTGGGAACTGCTCAGCAGCAGCAGCGGATTGTCCTGATTCTCCATCGCTGCCGTCGCAGTACGCTGGTCGGCATGGAGCGACGGACCCCACAGCAGCACCATGGACAGGGCCATGAGCGGCAGCAGAAGGGTGCGTGGCTTGTTGGAATTCGCTTTATTCAATGGCTAGACCGGGTGAGGCCGGTTATTGCTGCTTCGTTCGTGAAATTCTAGAGCCTGTGGGGCAAGCAGTGCAACCGGCGCAGGGGCTACAGTTCCTGATGTTGCAGGCGGGCAAGGTCGAGAGGTGTGTCGATGTCTTGCAGGATCGCCTCGTTGTCGACGGGCAGGGTGATGACCGCGTCGGCATGCTGGCGCAGTACGGGGCGGCCACCCGCGTCGCCGGTGAGTGTGCTCAGTTCCTTGTAGAAAGCACTGCCGAAGGCAACGGGATTACCCGATTGGCCGGCATAGTTTGGCACGATGATCTTGTCGGCGGCAGAGGCATCGGCGATGTGTTTATAGACGGCGCTGGGAATCAGGGGCATATCGGCAAGGCAGATGAGGCAGCTGTCCCATTCACTGGCGAGGCCGATACCGAAAGCCAGGGTCGCACCCATGCCGCGTTCGGCCTCCTGGAAGACTTCCAGGTGCTCGCAATAGGGGGCCAGGGCCTCGCTGAGTTCGGGGCGGGTGATAACGCGGTAGTCGGGGATGGCGGCTGCCAGTTGCTGCTGGGTCTGTTCGAAGACGGTGAGCCCGTTTTCTATTTTGGCCAATAGCTTAACGCTGCCGAATCGATTGCTAAAGCCGGCGGCCAGAATCAGGGCTCCAACGCGTTTACCCATGGCGGTTATTGCTGTCTGTCTGAGGTGCTTCAGTACTTTTGTCTGTGAACTGGCGCCGGTACCGGCGGGCAGTGTCCGGTGCCACGACCGTGGCACCGCCTGTGCGCAAACCTGCTAGTGCAGGGTCTTCGAGTTCTTGCGTTCGGGACCAGAGTCCTGCTGCTTGATCTCTACCACGAAGCTGTCCTTGCTATCCGACTTGCTCGCCGCCTGTTGTTCGGCTTTCTTCGCGGCGATCTTGCCAGAGGTCTCATGCGCATCCTTGTGCTCCTCGGACTCTGCCGCTTGTTCGGCGAGCTCCCGTGCCAGCCTGGCGGTCTCGGCCTGGGCGCGCAGTTGTTCGCTCAGGTGCTGCCGCAGTCGATTGACCACATTGGTCATGACCTCAATCGTCTGGCTGAGTTGGTCGAGGGTGAGCAAGGTGCGCTCCGGATCATTATCTATCTGTTTCTCTTCGCTCATTGCTCTGTTACCTCTCCTTCCTGTTGCCTCTTGATTCGCATACTGCTCATCGGCTTATTGATGTAATTCCCTTTTAGTATTTTCAACATCAATCCCAGGATAAGGCGCCTCCTGTTTGATACTCGATCACGCGAGTCTCGAAGAAATTCTTCTCCTTGCGCAGGTCCATGATTTCAGACATCCACGGGAAGGGGTTCGAGACTCCCTTGAATTGTTCGGGCAGGCCGATCTGAACCAGACGGCGGTTGGCGATGAACTGCAGGTATTCTTCCATCATGGCAGCATTCATACCCAGTACACCGCGCGGCATGGTGTCCCGTGCGTACTCGATTTCCAGTTGTGTGGCCTGGAGGATCATCTGGGTGGCTTCTTCCTTCATCTTGTCATTCCACAAGTGAGGGTTTTCCAGCTTGATCTGGTTGATCATGTCGATACCGAAATTGAGGTGCATCGACTCATCGCGCAGGATGTACTGGAACTGTTCCGAGGTGCCGGTCATCTTGTTGCGTCGGCCCATGGAAAGAATCTGGGTAAATCCACAGTAGAAGAAGATACCTTCGAGGCAGCAATAGAAGGCGATCAGGTTCTTCATCAGGTCCTGGTCGGTTTCCGGTGTGCCGGTGCGGAAGTTGGGGTCACTCAGGGACTGGGTGTACTTCAGGCCCCAGGAGGCTTTCTTCGCCACCGAGGGAACCTCGTGGTACATGTTAAAGATCTCACCTTCGTCCATGCCCAGTGACTCAATGCAATACTGGTAGGCATGGGTATGAATCGCTTCTTCGAAGGCCTGACGCAGAATGTACTGACGGCACTCGGGGTTGGTGACCAGGCGGTAGATTGCCAGCACCAGGTTATTCGCCACCAGTGAGTCGGCGGTGGAGAAGAAGCCCAGGTTGCGCTTGACGATCAGGCGCTCGTCCTCGGTGAGGCCGCCCGCCGTTTTCCACAATGCGATATCCGCATTCATATTGACTTCCTGGGGCATCCAGTGATTGGCGCAGCCATCCAGGTATTTCTGCCAGGCCCAGTCGTACTTGAATGGGACCAGCTGATTGAGGTCGGCGCGGCAATTGATCATGCGCTTGTCATCTACCGCTACCCGGGCGGCGGTGCCTTCCAGTTCTTCCAGGCCGGCACTGACGTCAAGGTCCTGCAGGTCATCGATTGCCTGCGCCAGAGCGTCGGTGTTGTTTTTCTCATCCGCCGCGTCGAGATTGGATTCCTGCGACGGTGCGGGGGCAGCCTTTGCCTGTGGAGATGGTTTCTTCACGGCTTCCACTGCCGCTACGGCAGTCTCAACCGGGGATGCAGGCTTCTCCTGCGCTCGTTGGGGAGTGACAGGCGCGGCGCCAGGTGTCTCTTCCTTGTCAAATTCGTCCCATGACAACATAGGGTATTACCTCTTAATTCTTTATGTGCGTATTGATCGGCTGTTTTATAGGTTGAGCCTGATCTTCATCGTGTTTACGTGTCAAAGTGCCGTGCCACCGAGGGTGGCACGATCATGTTATTGACAGGCCTCGCAATCCGGATCGTCCAGTGAACAGGCCTTGGGCACTGCGGCGGGCTCAGCCGTCGCGGATACCTTGTTTAGGCTATTATTCTCCACGGTGGATTTCTCGGTTGTGGTGGCTGCCAATGCGCGCAGGTAATAAGTAGTCTTCAATCCGCGCAGCCAGGCCATGCGGTAGGTGACGTCCAGCTTCTTGCCGCTGGCCCCGGCCACGTACAGGTTCAGTGACTGGGCCTGGTCGATCCACTTCTGGCGGCGGCTCGCCGCATCTACCAGCCAGCGTGGTTCCACTTCGAAGGCGGTGGCATAGATATGCTTGATCTCTGCCGGGACGCGATCGATGCGCTGCACGCTGCCCTCGTAGTATTTGAGGTCGTTGACCATCACGCTGTCCCACAGGCTCAGCTTCTTCAGGTCTTCTACCAGGTAGGGGTTAACCACGGTGAACTCGCCGGAGAGGTTGGATTTCACATACAGGTTCTGGTACGTCGGCTCGATGGACTGCGAGATGCCACAGATGTTGGCGATGGTCGCCGTCGGTGCAATGGCCAGGCAGTTGGAATTGCGCATGCCATGTTCCTTGATGCGGGTACGCAGGCTGTCCCAATCCAGGCGCTGGTCGAAGTTCACATCCAGGTAGTCATCGCCCCGCGCTTCCTTCAGCATCTTCAGGGAGTCGATAGGCAGGATACCCTGATCCCACAGGGACCCCTCGAAGGATTCGTAACGACCCCGTTCCTGGGCCAGCTCATTGGAGGCGCTGATAGCGTAGTAGCTGATCATCTCCATGGAGACATCGGCAAATTCCACGGCCTGCTCGGAAGAGTAGGCGATGCGCTGCTTGTACAGTGCGTCCTGGAAACCCATGATGCCCATGCCGACGGGCCGGTGCTTCATGTTTGAGTTCTCAGCCTGTGGCACGGAGTAGTAGTTGATATCGATCACGTTATCCAGCATGCGGATAGCGGTCTTGATGGTCTTCTCCAGCTTCTCGCGGTTAAGGCCGTTCTCGTCCACGTGATTCACCAGGTTCACGGAACCCAGGTTGCACACCGCCACTTCCTCGGCACTGGTGTTGAGCGTGATCTCGGTACACAGGTTGGAAGAGTGGATGGTGCCGACATGCTGCTGTGGCGAGCGCACGTTGCAGCTGTCCTTGAAGGTGATCCAGGGATGGCCGGTCTCGAACAGCATGGACAGCATCTTGCGCCACAGGTCGGCGGCGCGGACAGTCTTGTAGGGACGTATCTGTCCTGCGGCGGCCTTGCGCTCGTATTCTTCATAGGCGCGCTCGAAGGCTTCGCCGTGCAGGTCATGCAACTCGGGTACGGTGTTGGGTGAGAACAGGGTCCATTCCTGGTCGTTGAAGACGCGCTTCATGAACAGGTCGGGAATCCAGTTTGCCGTATTCATGTCGTGGGCACGACGACGGTCATCACCGGTGTTTTTTCTCAGTTCGAGGAACTCCTCGATGTCCAGGTGCCAGGACTCCAGATAGGAACACACGGCACCTTTTCGCTTGCCGCCCTGGTTAACAGCCACGGCGGTGTCGTTGACTACCTTGAGGAAGGGAACCACACCCTGTGACTTGCCGTTAGTGCCCTTGATATGGGCACCCAGTGCGCGCACCGGTGTCCAGTCATTACCCAGACCACCCGCCCACTTGGACAACATGGCGTTGTCGCGGATCGCGCTGTAGATGCCGAACAGGTCATCGGGCACGGTGGTGAGGAAGCAGGAAGACAGCTGTGGCCGCAGGGTGCCGGAGTTGAACAGCTGCGGGGTAGATGTCATGTAGTCGAAGCTGGAGATCAGGTCGTAGAACTCGATCGCTCGCGCTTCTTTATTATCCTCTTCGGCGGCCAGACCCATGGCGACACGCATGAAGAATACCTGGGGCAGTTCGAAGCGAACGCCTTCGCTGTGAATCAGGTAGCGGTCGTACAGGGTTTGCAGGCCGAGGTAGGTGAACTGCTGGTCACGTTCAGCCTTCAGGGCCTGACCCAGCACTTCCATATCGTAGTCCAGCAGGTGGTCAGACAGCAGGCCCAGCTCGACGCCTTTCTCTATATAGGGCTTCAGCGTGGCGGCGTAGCGGTAGTGCATCTCGGACTGGGTGGCTGCATCGGTAATACCCAGGAAGCTCAGGGCTTCGGAGCGCAGGGTGTCCATCAACAGGCGGGCGGTCACGTAGGAATAGTTGGGGTCTTTCTCCACCAGGGTGCGAGCGGTCATCACCAGGGAGGTGCGAACATCCTCCATCTTCACGCCGGGATAGAGATTCTTCAGTGTTTCATTGTAGATAGCATCGGTGGATACATCGGTGAGGCCTTCGCAGGCTTCCTCGATGACTGTGCGCAGGCGCTGGGTGTCCAGTTTTGCCTGCTGGCCATCGTCGAGAGTGACAGTGATTTCCGGCTCATTGCTGCGCTCGGTTTCCAGCTTCTGCTGGCGTACCCGGGAACGCTCGGCACGATAGATCACGTAGCTGCGGGCAATCTTGTGCTCGCCGGTGCGCATCAACGCCAGTTCCACCTGGTCCTGGATGTCTTCGATGTGAATGGTGCCGCCAGATGGCATGCGACGACGGAAGATCTCGGTAATCTGGGACGAGAGTTGCGCGACGGATTCGTGAATTCGCGAGGAAGCTGCCGCGTTGCCACCTTCTACTGCCAGGTAGGCCTTGGTGATAGCAACCGAGATCTTGGACTCGTCATAGGAGACCACCTTGCCATTGCGCTTGATGACGCGTAACTGACCCGGTGCGGTGGAGCTTACGGAAGGAGATTCGTCATTACTGGAAGTGGCGGTGCGATGGGAGTCACCTGTTGATTGAACATCAGTCTGCATATTTACTCCGAATTTGGTCTTTACTACAGGCCCTGGGGCCTATTTATTGTTTTTGCGTATAGCTGAGCTGGGGTGCTTTGTGGGCGTGCCGTGCTGTCTATACTTCTTGCATTGTTTCTAGCCGGTGTTGTGCTCGGCATTGTCTTGCGCCGACCCGGTGGCGGATATCCCGGCCCGTTAGTGCCGGGCTGGCGGTCCCTGGTCGAAAAAGGCTGACGCTGTGCTGGCGGATTGGGCCACCTTGCTGTTCTGCGACGCTGCGCTGTAGCAGTATCGCGGCCAGTGGTGGTCTGCAATCGGGCCAGCCAAGCCCGGTAGACGACTGGCGGACGCCTGGATGTTCCAGGGTGGTCCTTGCTGTTCGTCCGGGTTGGGCCGATCTGTCTCGATGCGGATGGCTGGCGGTCTCAACTGTGCAATCAGGCGGGACTGTCTTACCCGTTTATGTAATGCCCGACTGATTGCCCGGTAGACCCGATAGAGCCTCGCCTGCCTGCCGAATTACGCGGCAATTCCTGTTATTCGCGACAAATCAAACCCCGTCTGGCGGTGACCAACGCCCAGTCCCTTCCGTAGGAGCTGGAGGCTGACTGCCAGGCAGCGTTCAAGCCATATACTATATATTGTGTTTTTGCGGCTGGACTTTAACTTTTTCTTTCGGTGTGGCCAGGAAAAGCGAAAATACCGAAATTCAGTCCTGCAAACCGGTGACTCCGACCCGGTTGCTGTCAGTTTCCATCAAGTGCTGTTCTTTTTATGAGACCGGTTCGTCTGTGAATGAAACCGGCTTGCCCCTTGCCGATTTGGCTAAAAATGCACCAAGACTAGCCCTTGATTTATGCTCAGCTACTACAACATATAGACAAGCTATAAATCACCGGCACAAGATAATGCGCTTGTAGATGCTTTGCAAGAGTTTTTCTTGTGAGTTATTTGTGGGCAATTTGTGTGCAACGGCGTGCACTGGAACAAGCCGTTAATAAGCTGTGGAAACGCGCTGGAGCACTGATTCTGTGCGGCTGTGCCAGACTTTTCGCGGGGCTGGGGCAGGCCCTGCCGGGGCCCGCCGGTGGCGGCTTTGAGGAGAGATACCGGCGAACAGGGCAATACTACATCTTGTGTTTCAGTATTGCCCTGTTTTACCACGATAATTGCGGGAATTGCTGCCACCCAGTGGCGGCGGTCTAGTCGCTTAACAGGTATTCCAGCAGTGCTTTCTGGGAGTGCATGCGATTCTCGGCCTCGTCCCATGCCACGCTGCCGTCGCCGTCGAGATAGTCGGCGGTGATTTCCTCGCCCCGGTGAGCCGGCAGGCAATGCATGACCAGCGCATGCTCTGCGGCATGGCTCATCAACTCCGGGTTTACCTGGAAACCATTGAAGGCCTGCAGCCGGTCCAGCTGCTCCTCTTCCTGTCCCATGGAAGCCCACACGTCAGTCACCACCAGGTCGGCGCCGCGGGTGGCGGCAACCGGGTCACGCACGATGCTGACCCTGTCCTTGTGGGATTCCACCAGGGCGGATGCGGGTGCGTAATCGGCGGGGCAGGCGATACTCAACTGGAAGTCGAAGACCTCTGCCGCGTTGATATAGGAATGGCACATATTATTGCCGTCGCCGATCCAGGCCACTTTGGCGCCCTTGATGTCGCCGCGGTGCTCCATGAATGTCTGCACGTCGGCCAGCAGCTGGCAGGGATGGAAATCGTCGCTGAGGGCGTTGATTACCGGGACCCTGGAAAACTCGGCAAATTTCTCCAGTGTGCTGTGGGCGAAGGTGCGGATGGCGATGCAGTCCAGCATCCGGGACAGCACGCGCGCGGTGTCCTCGATGGGTTCGCCGCGGCCGATCTGGGAGGAATCGGAGGTCAGGAAGATGGAGTTGCCGTCCATCTGGTTCATGGCAACTTCGAAGGCGACCCGGGTGCGGGTAGAGGATTTCTCAAACACCAGCCCCAGGGTCTTGCGGGCCTGGCTGTTGGCCTTGCCGGGCGATTGCTTCAGTTCGATCGCGCGCTTGACGATGGCCAGTACATCGCTGGCGGGAAGGTCTTTCAGTGTCAGGAAGTGCTTAACTGCCATTGTTTTCACCTTATTTGGCTCCCGTTACCGTGGGTGAGCAGGTGCCAAAAATAAGAAAATAAAAAGGGCAGCTCGCGCTACCCTCTGAAAACGCGCCATTGTAGCCACTAATTTCGGTGTCGGCAATTGTCTTGCCCTGGCTCTTTGGTTAGTCTTTTTGGCCCATGAACCCGATCGAACTCAAGCTGTTTTCCAGTCGTGTCTCGGCCATCTGCGACGAGATGGGGCTGGTGCTGAAGCGCACCGCATTCTCCCCCAATATCAAGGACCGACTGGATTTCTCCTGCGCCCTGTTCGGGCCCCGCGGCGAGCTGTTTGCGCAGGCTGCGCATATCCCGGTGCACCTGGGGAGTATGGCTTTTGCCATGGGCAATCTGGTACAGGAGCAGCAATGGCAGCGCGGGGATATGCTGGTGCTTAACGATCCTTATCTTGGTGGGACCCACCTGCCGGATGTCACCCTGATTGCGCCGGTATTTATCAGCGACCACGACGGAACCGCCGATTTCCTGGCGGGCTTTGTAGCCAATCGGGCCCATCACGCCAATATAGGCTGTGACACTCCCGGTTCCATGCCCGTGTCGCAGCGCCTGGACGAGGAGGGCATCATCATTCCTCCCACCTTTCTCTATCGTGGGGGCAATCTGCAACAGGACTGCCTCGACACTCTGCAGTTACCGGGCCCGGGTATCAGCGGTGATTTCGCCGCACAGGCGGGTGCCAACCAGGTAGGGGTTGAAAGGCTGAGCTCGCTGTTGCAGAAGACTGGCGTCAGCCTCTACCTCGACGGCATGCGGGAGCTTAACGAATACGCTGATCGCATCAGCTCGGCCACACTGGCAAAGTTGCAACGGGGCACTTATTCCTTCCAGGATTTTCTCGACGGCGATGGTTTTAGCGAAGGGCAGATTCCTCTGTCGGTTCAGCTTACTATCAGATCGGGCGAGGTTTTGCTGGATTTTTCCGAGTCATCTGACATGGTGCCAGGTAACCTTAATTGCCCCGAGTCGGTGGTTGCCGCTGCCGCCTATTACTGCTTCCGTTGCCTGATGCCTGACGAGGCGCCAGCCTGCGAAGGCCTGTTCCGTCGTATCAGGCTCAAGACGCGGCCGGGTTCCATTCTCAATGCCCGGCGCCCGGCAGCGGTCGCTGCTGGTAACGTGGAGACATCTACTCGCCTGGTGGATCTGGTGTTCGGTGCACTGGCACAAGCCTTGCCGAACCAGATTCCTGCCGCCAGCCAGGGCACCATGAACAATATCGCCATGGGGCGTATCGACGAGGCCACGGGTGCGCGTTGGGACTATTACGAAACCCTGGCTGGCGGTTGTGGTGGTGGCCCGCGTTACCCGGGTCTGGATTGCGCCCACAGCCATATGACCAATACCCTGAACACGCCAGTCGAAAGCCTGGAGATGCACTATCCGTTGCGGGTGCGCCAGTATACTGTGCGGCGGGGCAGTGGAGGTGCCGGGGAGCACCGGGGTGGCGACGGGGTGGTGCGAGAGTATGAGTTTCTCGAACCGGCACAGCTGAGCCTGTTGACCGAGCGGCGGCTTACCTTGCCCTGGGGGCTGGCCGGTGGTGAAGCGGGGGCGGCTGGTAGCAATCTGCTCAATGGTGAGGAGCTGCCGGCCAAGTGTTCTCTGGCTGTCAAGGCGGGGGATCGGTTGTTGGTTCGGACGCCTGGGGGTGGGGGATATGGGGCTGGGTGAAGCATCTCCCGAAGAAAGTGTGTTCTTATGACCTTCAGATTTTAGCTATGGCTTCATATTGATGTGCACAAAGTGAGGCAGGGATTCGCCGCTGCTGGACACGCCGTGAACCCATCCTTGGGGGCTCGGAAGCAGCATCCCTGCTGCTTACGGTCCAGCAGTGGCGACTCCCTGCCTCACCGCGAGTTCACTGCCAGGTTCGGATGGCTGTAGCTGTCAGCTTTTAGGCTCTTGGGCATTCTGGAAGTGTATTGCGGTCCTGATGTAAAATTTACGGCCCTTCTTGAGAATGTATGGCCTTAACGGTCGAGGTAATTCATGAGCGCTGAACAAACTGCCGAACAGAACGTCGAACAAACCATCAAAGATCAGATCAGCAGCAATTCCATTCTGTTGTATATGAAAGGAAATCCGGAGCAGCCGATGTGTGGTTTTTCTGCCCAGGCTACCCAGGTGTTGATGGCCTGTGGCAAACGCTTTGCCTATGTGGATATCCTGAGTAACCCTGAGATTCGTGCGACTTTGCCGAAGGTATCGAACTGGCCAACTTTCCCCCAATTATTCGTGGATGGAGAATTGATTGGCGGCTGTGACATCGTGACCGAGATGTATGAGAAGGGTGAGTTGCAGCCGATTATTGATGCCGCGGGTGGCGGGGAAGAGTCTGCGGAGTAAGGCTCCCTTCGAAGTGGTTCAGCAACAGATTTTCCTGGGCTGCTGAGTCTGGCCAGCAAGGAAGTTTAGTGCTCGTAAGCTGATTGAGTCGGTTTTTTGCTCCTGACCTATTGGGTCGAATTCCAGCCTCCCATTTCTTTCCAGCGATTCACTATCTTGCAGAATAGTTCTGCGGTCTTCTCGGCGTCATAGCGGGCTGAGTGGGCTTTCTTGTCGTCGAATTCTATGCGGGCTGCTTCGCAGGCGCGGGAGAGGACGGTTTGGCCGTAGGCCAGTCCGGCCAGGGTGGCAGTGTCGAAGCTGGAGAAGGGGTGGAATGGGTTGCGCTTGAGGCTGTGGCGTTCGCTGGCGGCGCGGATGAAGCCGTGATCGAAGTGCGCGTTGTGGCCGACCAGTATGGCACGCTTGCAGCCCTTGGCCTTCATGGATTCCCTGATCATCTTGAACATGGACTGGAACACGTCCCGCTCCGGGCGCGCGATGCGCAGGGGATGGAAGGGGTCGATGCCGGTGAATTTCAGTGCAGCCTCCTCGATGTTCGAGCCCTCGAAGGGGATGATGCGCTGGAAGAAGGTCTGCTCGATCTGCATGACTCCGTCATCGGTCATCTCCGGCACCACGGCGGCGACCTCCAGGATGGCGTCGGTGGCGGAATTGAAGCCGCCGGTCTCAACGTCGATCACTACCGGCAGATAGGTGCGAAAGCGTTCCGCCATCAAGGTGTTGATGGTGGGTTCTTCGTTGTAGTCGATCACGAATTGGATTCCAGTGTCCAGTGCAGGGTTTCGTTGGCGCGTACGGGTACAACGGTGGAACCCGCCAGTGGGAAAGCGGCTGGCATGGTCCATTGCTGACGATGCAGGGTGATCCTTTCCTCGTTGACTGGCAGGCCGTAGAAGGCAGGTCCGGATAGGCTGCTGAAGGTTTCCAGCTTGTCCAGTGCTCCCTGTTCCTCAAATACTTCGGCGTACAACTCGATTGCAGCGGGCGCGGTGTAGATGCCGGCACAGCCGCAATCGGTCTCTTTCTTCTCGCGGGCATGGGGTGCCGAATCGGTGCCCAGGAAAAACTTGGGGCTGCCGCTGGTGGCGGCGGCGAGCAGCGCCTGCTGGTGTATGTTGCGCTTCAGTATGGGTAGGCAGTAAAAGTGCGGCCTGACCCCTCCGGCGAGTAGATGATTGCGGTTATAGAGCAGGTGGTGAACGGTGATGGTGGCAGCCACGTTGCTGGGCTGGCTCATGACGAAATCCACTGCCTGTTTGGTCGTGATATGTTCCAGTACGACTTTTAGTGTCGGGATGCGCTGCAGCAGCGGTGCGAGGATATCGTCGATAAACGCCTGCTCGCGATCGAAGATGTCGATGTCGCTCGTGGTGACTTCTCCGTGCAGCAGCAGCGCTACACCCAGCTCGGCCATCTTCTCCAGCACCGGGTAGACCTTCTCGATGGCTGTCACGCCATTCTCGGAGTTGGTGGTGGCGCCGGCGGGATAGTATTTAACCGCTTTCACTTCCTGGCTGGCTGCCGCCTTCTCGATCTCCTCCGTGGCCAGTCCGTCCGTCAGGTATAGTGTCATCAGTGGGTCGAAGTCCTGGCCTGCTGGCACGGCGTCCATGATGCGCTGTCGATAGGCCAGGGCCGCCTCCACCGTGGTGATCGGTGGCACCAGGTTGGGCATGATGATCGCGCGCCCGAAGCGGCGGGCGGAATGCGCTACAGTTGTAGAGAGCGCCTCGCCGTCACGTAAGTGGAGATGCCAGTCGTCTGGCTTGCGGATACTTATGCTGTCTGGGCTCATTACTGCGGCTTGCTTAGAGAGAGTCGGTCTATTGTAGCAAATTAAGTCGCGGGCTGGTTTGCCGATCTTGTCCATGTACCAGCACTGCGCGGGAGACTTGCTGCCAGTGAATTACGAGCCGGTAGGGCGCTCGACCCTGTTCTGGCCCAGCGGTGCGCGCCAGCTCAGTGACGAGGCCAGGAGACTGCTGGACAACATCGTGCTGTACAGCCGCGCCGACGAGCGGGTGGTGGGCTTCGAGGTGGACAGCTTCACCGACACCGCAGGCGAAACCCGGGAGAATCTCTTGCTGTCGGAAGAGCGGGCATTCCTGGTGACGAACTACCTCATCAGCCAGGGGGTCGACCCGGAGTCCATCGCGACCCGCGCCCATGGTGAACGGGTGGAGTTTTTGGTGGTGAACCCGGAACGCACGGCTGCCGATCGGGACCGCAATCGACGGGTCAATATCGTGATGCTGCGGCGCTGATTGCAGCCCGAATCCCCGATTGCCCGGCACCCTTCTCATTGCGTCCGTTGATGCTAGAATAGGCGCCTTTTTCCTGCTGGAGAAGCCCTGATCCCGGGGCCGTGGCACTGGATTCTGGAGTACATCATGTCGGGTATCAACAAAGTCGTCCTGGCCTATTCAGGTGGTCTGGACACATCAGTAATTGCGCGCTGGTTGCAAGAAACCTATGGCTGCGAGGTGGTCACCTTCACCGCCGATATTGGTCAGGGCGAGGAAGTAGAACCCGCTAGGGCCAAGGCTGAGGCCATGGGCATCAAGGAGATCTACATCGAGGACCTGCGCGAGGACTTCGTGCGGGACTACGTGAATCCCATGTTCCGTGCCAATGCCCTGTACGAGGGTGAATACCTGCTGGGTACCTCCATCGCCCGTCCTTTGATCGCCAAGCGCCTGGTGGAAATCGCCGCCGAGACCGGTGCCGATGCCATCTCCCACGGTGCCACAGGCAAGGGCAACGACCAGGTGCGATTCGAGCTGGGTGCCTATGCACTGAGCCCCGGCATCAAGGTTATTGCACCCTGGCGGGAATGGGATCTGAATTCCCGTGACAAGTTGCTGGCGTATTGTGATGAACACGGCATCTCGGTGGAGAAGAAGAAGGGCAACAAGTCGCCTTACTCCATGGATGCCAACCTGCTGCACATCTCCTACGAGGGTGACAACCTGGAGGATCCGGCGGCGGAACCGGAAGAGCCCATGTGGCTGTGGTCGGTATCCCCCGAAGAAGCGCCCGATCAGCCAAGCTATATCGAACTGGACTACGTGAAGGGCGACATTGTGGGTATCGACGGCGAGAGCCTGAGTCCAGCCCAGGTCTTGACCAGACTGAACCAGGTGGCCGGCGCCAACGGCATAGGTCGGGCCGATATCGTGGAAAACCGCTACGTCGGCATGAAGTCCCGCGGCTGTTACGAGACACCGGGCGGCACCATCATGCTCAAGGCGCACCGGGCCATCGAGTCCCTCACCCTGGATCGGGAACTGGCGCATCTGAAGGATGAACTGATGCCCCGTTATGCATCCCTGGTATACAACGGTTACTGGTGGTCGCCTGAGCGACAGGCCTTGCAGCAGTTGGTGGATTATTCCCAGCTGTATGTAAACGGCAAGGTGCGACTGAAGCTGTACAAGGGCAATGTGATCGTCGTGGGCCGTGAGTCAGCGGATTCACTGTTCGATGAAGACATCGCCACCTTCGAAGACGATGCCGGTGCCTATGATCAGGCCGATGCCGGCGGCTTCATCAAGCTCAACGCCCTGCGCCTGCGTATTGCCGCCCAGAAGGGCCGTAAATAAGGCGGAAAGATATTGTCGGAGACCCTTGGGTTTCGGGAATCTGGCCACGATCTGTGATCGGAGAATGGGGGGCGCTGCGTTTGTTATTTTTGGGGATCCTAGCTTGGGCGCAGTTCCTTCGACTTACTCGATCTCGGTCTTCTGCTTGAACTCACAAAGGTCTTCGATGATGCAGGCACCACAGCGTGGGTTGCGTGCGATGCATACATAGCGACCGTGCAGGATCAGCCAGTGATGGGCATCCAGCAGGAATTCTTCCGGCACCAGGCGCAGCAGGCGTTTCTCGACTTCCAGCACATTCTTGCCCGGCGCAATGCCCGTGCGATTGGACACCCGAAAAATATGCGTGTCTACCGCCATGGCGGGCAGGCGGTAGGCGGTATTGAGCACCACATTGGCGGTCTTCCTGCCAACACCCGGCAGCGCTTCCAGTTCTTCTCTCGTGCGGGGTACCTGTGAGTCGTATTGCTCCACCAGTATGCGGCAGGTCTTGATTACGTTTTCGGCCTTGGTATTAAACAGGCCAATGGTCTTGATGTATTGCTTGAGGCCTTTCACGCCCAGCTTGAGAATGGTTTCGGGGGTGTTGGCGACCGCGTACAGTTTCTCCGTGGCCTTGTTGACACTTACGTCGGTAGCCTGGGCGGAGAGGATGACAGAGATCAGCAGTTCGAAGTCGCTGTCGAACTTCAACTCCGTGGTGGGGTTGGGGTTTGCCTCGCGCCAGCGCGAGAAAATTTCGATTCGCTTGAGCTTGTTCATGTTTGCTGTAACCAGTCTGTGGCGTGTCTGCGGGCTTGGCAGCTACGCTTGTCAGTTCTTTCGTTTCAGTCGGCCAGTGACCCGTTCCCGTTTCACCGGTTCAGGGTTGTGGACTTCGAGCCGTGGTTCACGCAACAGGCCGGCCTGGCGCAGCGCCGCGATCAGCAGGCCCAACAGGATAAACGCGGCCGGGGGCAATGTGCCGAAGCGGAACCACTCACCGTTTTGCTGCCGCAGCATGGGGTCAAATGACTCACTTCCGGGCAACAGGATCGCCCAGTCGCTGAATACGGTTCCGGTTATTAGCGCCTCGCGCAGGAGTGCCAGCAACATAAGTGCTACCAGGAATCCCAGGCAGAGCTTGCAGACATCCGCCAGCACCCAACCTGGTCGTTCCGACTGGTAGTAGGTATCCATCTTGAGTAACAGGGCGACGTTCGCCGCCACCAGGTAGAGATAGACTCCCAGTTCGCGCCACAGGGGATAGAAGAGCAACTCCACCAGCAGGGACAAGATGCTGGTAAGAAACGCCAGTATCAGGGCGTAGGCAGGATAGCGCAGCTGGACGGCAAGCCTGCCGCGCAATGCGAACACGCTGAGCGCTGCGGTGACCCCGACCAGGAGGGTGCAGAGTCCGATCGCCAGCGCCGTCGTGCTGCGATCACTCAGCGCCAATACCGGGCTGATTCCCAGCAGGCCTGTCAGTACTGGATTGCTGGTCCAGGGGGAGGAATCCTGCTCGGCCTGTGTGTCCAGATGACTCATGTGATCTTCCTCCTGCTGATGTTGCCGAGTAGCTTCGCGAAGAATCCCGGATGGCCGTACTTGCGCGGGGCCAGCAAGCGGTCCAGCAAGGGCGCGCAGAAATTGCCAAACAATACGGCGATGGCGACTGCGTCGAGGTAGCTGCCCCAGACCCTGATGCTATAGAGGCTGACGCCGATGATCAGGCCGTAGGCAATCTTCGCCCGGCTGCCGGTGGCCGCGCTGACCGGATCGGTGGCAATAAAGAAGGCGCCCATCATGGTGGCACTGCCCAACAGATGCAGATAGGGCGTGCCCAGCACGGCCGCCGCGCTGGGCGAATAGTAGAGCAGGGACATGACGAGTGTGGCGGCGATCATGCTCAGGGGTATATGCCAGCTGATCAGGCGGGTCGCCAGCAGGAACAGGCCGCCGAGTAGCCAGGCGACATTGACGAGTTCCCAGCCGGTTTCAGCGCGGCGCGCGAACAGCCCATAGCCTTCCTCCATCGCGGCCCTGATTGCATTGCCGGCAGCCAGCTTGGATTCTATCAGGGGCGTTGCCATGGCCAGGCCGTCGACAGTGAGGCCATCACCGAGCACCGGCAGGAACGGAAACAGGCAGCCCAGGCTCTGCAGCAAGCCCTGCCAGCCCAGGGGTGAGTGGGTCGACGTAAAGTCCTGGGCGGCAACAGGCAGGTGCCAACTGGTCATATCCAGGGGATAGGCCAGCAACAGAAACAGGTAGCCTGCCATGGCCGGATTGAAGGTATTCTGCCCCAGGCCGCCGTAAGCATGTTTGACCAGGGCGATGGCAAACACCATGCCCATGGCGATTAGCCACCATGTCGTACCTGGCGGAATGGTCATGCCGAACAGTACCGCAGTGAGCAGGCAACTGTTGTCGGCCAGGGTCGCTCGCACGGCGCGGCCGCGAATCCGGCAGATTGCTGCTTCACACAGCAGGCCAATCAGGCTCGCAAACAGGACATTGAGGACTACCCCATAGCCAAAGAACCAGGTGCTGACCAGCATGGCTGGCAAGGTCGCCAGAATTACCAGCAACATGATCTGGGAGGTCTGCAGCGGGAAGAATTGCATGGGGGAACTGCTGAAGAGACGCTGTTTCACTGCGATTTCTCCTGCCCCGGATCCTTCCCGCCAGCCAGTGCCTGCCGGCGACGTCTGACCCGTTCCACCGCGGCGCTGATTTCCATGCGTGCCTGATCCCTGGAGAAGCCTTGCGCCTCCTTCACAGTCTGCTCGACGGCCTTGCGCGGCTGTGCCCTGTCCTGGTTTTTCTTGAGGCGATACTGGTGATACTGGAAACGAGCCTGCCAGTGCCGGCTTTGTTCATGGCTGGTGAATTCTTCCCTGTGTATTTCCTTGGCTGCCCGGTAGTAACTAACAAGCGGTATACGGCTTGGACAGACCACGGCACAGGCGCCGCATTCGATGCAGTCATCGAGGCCGAGGGCCAGGGTCTGTTGCCGCTCTTCACTGCGAATGCTCGCCAGTAGCTGTTGCGGTTGCAGTTGCGCGGGGCAGGCTTGCGCACAGTAGCCGCAGCGAATACAGGCCTGTTCCGTCTCCCATTCAGGAATCTCCAGGCTGTTGCTGGCGATGATGCAGTTTGTGGTTTTCTCGATCGGTGCGGATTGCTCGAGCAGATACTGCCCCATCAGCGAGCCACCGCGGATTGTGAATTCATGTTCTTTATCGTCCACGCCGCAGAGCTTCAACAGGTGCTGTACCGGGGTGCCGATAGGGACGTCGAAATTTTTCGGCGTCAGCAAGGCACTGCCAGTGAGGGTGACGATGCGACTAATACAGGGCTTCGCGTGGACTATGGCTTCGTAGACCGCGACTGCCGTGCCAATATTCTGGACCAGTACGCCCACGTCGGGGGGATGACCCTCGCCGGGCACTTCTCGCCTGCAGATCGCCTTCACCAGTTGTCGTTCGTCTCCGGCCGGGTAGCGGCGGTGCACCACCCGGAGCGAAATCGATGAACCTTGCAAGGCCAGCGTGAGGGCCTTGCGGGCGGCTGGCATGGCATTGTCGATTACGATGACGCAGTCATCGGCCAGGCAGGCAGCCTGCAGCAGTTCTGCGCCCTTTACCGTGAGACTGGCACGCTCCCGGAGCAGTGCTTCATCACAACTGATATAAGGTTCACACTCGACGCCATTGATGATCAGGGTCTTCACGTTTTTTTCCACGGCATCGCGGATCTTCCTGGCCGTGGGATAACCGGCGCCTCCCAGGCCACAGATGCCTGCCTCCTCGATGAGCTGAACCAACTGTTCCGGCGCCAGGGCGCGATAGTCGGACGGCGGCTCCAGCGGCAACTCGCGTTCGTCGGTGTCGGTGAGCAGGCGAATCGCCAGCTGTGGTCGCTGTCCGATGGCGGCGGCCGGGATCTGTTCGATTGCCTGGACGGTGCCGGAAGTCGGCGCATGCAAGCGTAGCGAGCCAGGCTCCTTGCCCTTGGCCAAGAGCTGGTATTTCGCCACCCAGTCTCCCACATCGACACAGGGTGCAATCCTGTCGTGCTCCCTGGCGAGCGGATCAGCATAGTCCTGCAGCGGCAGCAGGAGTTGATCAGGCATGGGGGTGGGCATAATCCGGGAGCGCAGGGAAGATTCGCGCAGGGTGGGGGGGCGAATGCCGCGCCGGGTCGTGCTGCCAAGGCGTGCGAACAGATCGGTGAAGGCTTGCCTAATCATGGCAGGGTTCTCCGTCCAGGGCTTCCCTGTTGGCAGTAGCGGCAGGCGAGGCGAGCCCGCTGAGAGACCAGTAGCGCGGAGCTGCGTCCCGCTCCACGAGATCGATGCAGTCCACCGGGCAGGGCTCGATGCACAGGTCACAACCCGTGCATTCGCTTGCTATGACCGTGTGCATGCGTTTGGCCGCGCCGATAATCGCGTCCACCGGGCAGGCCACGATGCACTTGGTACAGCCGATACACTCCGCTTCCCGGATTACCGCCACTCTTGCCGGTTCAATCTCGCCATGCGCAGGGTCAAGTGGCACTCTTGCCTCGTTCAACAGCAGGGCGAGAAGACGAATCGTACTGTCGCCGCCCGGTGGGCAGCGGTTGATCGCTTCGCCGGTGGCGATGGCGCGGGCATAGGGACGGCAGCCGGGATGGCCGCAGCGGCCGCATTGGGTTTGGGGCAGTATGCTATTGATACGGTCGACGAGGAAACGTTGTTCCTGCAAGCGCTTGCGCGTGGCGACAACACTCCAGGCGATGGCAAGCAGCAGACTGCCCAGCAACAAGCTGCCTGCGAGTAGTTGGAAGAAGAAATTTTCAGCCAGGGGAATCATGTCTACACCAGCCCTGCGAATCCCAGCAGGGCCATGCTGGCAATGCCTGCGCTGATGAGGTACAGCGGGATGCCGCGCAGCGCAGCGGGGCTGCTGCCCTGGTCGATACGCTGCCGCAGGGCGGCGAACAGTAGCAGTGACATCGAGAAGCCAGCCGCGGCACCGAAGCTGTAAACAAGCTTCATCGGCAGGCTGCTGAGACTGCTGCCCTGCAGAAAGGACAGTCCGATTACGGCGCTGTTGCTGCACATCAGCAGGACGGCCCGGATATGCCGCCGTGCCAGCAGGGGAAATACGCTCACGAGCTGCCGGGCCAACAGCCCGGTGATGCCTGCGCTGACGGCGACGAACAGGAATAGCCGGAGGAATTCCAGGTTCAGTGGCTCCAGCACCAGGGCCTGCAGTAGCAGATTGATACAGGCGGCGGGAAACAGCACCAGGAAACTCAGCAGTGCCAGTTCAGCGGCTGCTGAGAACTGGCGACTGGCACTGAAGAAGGTCGAGACGCCCAGCAGTTGAACGAGGGCCAGGTTGTTTACCAGGGCGGCCGCGATGATGGTGCTAAAGAGTGTAGCCAAGTACAGCCTGATCCTTTCTGCCAGCGGGTGGGTTTTGTCACGCTAAAATGAGCGCGAATTCTATCACGCCCCACCGGCAGACTTCAGTCCGCTCGCCCTGTTATCAGCCCTCGTTGAAGAGGCCCATGGAGAAGGCGCTGGGTACCCGGTACTGTTGCAGGATTGACTCTTCCGAGGCGATGGCTTCATCGTGATTTATGACCATCTGGTAGCCGTTGTCGTTCTCCAGCACCACGTTGTCTGCCTCGTTGTTCCTGATGAGCGTGGCGAAGTGTTTGAAATCACGAATCGGCTCGCCATTCACATGATTCACGATCCAGTTGCGCCAGTCGTGATAGCCCAGGTTGACGTCGGCTGCCAGAACCTGCAAGGCCACCACCAGTTCCCGGCGCTCCGGTGATGTCCATTCATTGCGTGCCTGCAACAGGCTGACCGGTGCGCTGCGGCTCCAGTCGTTGCCCCAGCGCTTGATGAGATTCATGTTGAGTGGGACAAACAGGACACCGCCGTAGATGTAGTATTCGGGAATCTGGTCGAAGGTCTCGCCCCGCACGAGGCTGTAGTTCGTCATGGCGCGGTCTGCTGCCAGTGTTGCCGTATTCTGCACTCCACGGCGTGAATAGGTGATCTCGATTTCCTCACCGATATGATGCATGTCGATGGCATGCTTGTAGTCGGTGAGCAGGTCGTCGGAGAGCTTGATCGAGCCGTCGTCGGCGATCGTGTAGTCATCGATCTTCTGGATGACGTCGTTTTCCTGCAGGATGCCGTAGGCCGGAGAATCCTCAAACACCTTTATGATCAATACGCCATCATCCTCTTTCTCCAGGCCATAGGCGCGCTTGGCGGCCGGGCTGTCGAGTGTCTGGGTGCGGAAGCCCAGATCCGGGAAACCGTCGAGTTGGCCATCTTCGCTGTCGCGCAACACGTGCCGCACGATGCTGGGGGGGACGAAATAGCCCAGGTTCTCGGCCCGGCCCCCGCTATTGGCCTGCATCACCACCCCGACGATCTCGTTGTTGACGATTACCGGGCCACCGCTGTTGCCGGGATTGATGGCGGCGTCGATCTGCCCGGCCAGCAGGAACGCCCCGGCGTGGGCATATACCTGCTGCTCCACCCTGGACAGGATGCCCTTGGTGATGGAGAGCGTCTTGCCACCAATGGGGTAGCCATACACCGACACCTCCTGCAGCGGATCCGGAAGATCGCCGATGGGCAGCGGCTTGAGGTCGCTGAAGAAGCCGGGCTCGTCCACGGTGATCAGTGCCAGGTCGGCCTCGTGGGAGACGAAAGAGACCCTGGCCAGATAGCGCTGTGGGTCATTGTGTTTCTGGGCCTGCACATAGCTGGCATCGGCCACCACATGGGCGTTGGTGAGAATGCGATTGCCGGAAATCACGGCGCCGGAACCGCTGCTCTGCCGGGGGTTCAACAGGCGCCAGGGCGTAAAGTAGTCAGGCGCAGACTGGGTGGTGTAAATCTTGATGACCGAGTCTTCGATACTGCGCAACTCCTCGATCTGGGTAGCCTGTGCCGATGCCGTGCTGCTGACAGCAGTGAGGCAGACGACGAGCACCGGCGCACCAATCACACAAGCGCCGAACCGGGCGAGGGAGTTACCTAGTGTGGAGAGTGCTGGAATCGAAGAGAGAGTCTTGAGGATAGTAGTCATAAGTACCTGTTTTAGCAGCGTTTGTCGCTGGAGCCTGTTCGATTTTCTGAGGGGAAGCTTATTACTTTCGATGAGGCAGCACCAGCGGTGAGTTATCCAGTTAATGTGCAGGCGCAGGCCGTAGCGCTGCCGTTCGGCACGGCAGCGGGGACTGGAGGAACTGAGTAGGGCTCTAGATGACGCGCATGCCAGGGGTGGCACCGTCATGGGGCTCCAGCAGGAAGATGTCCTTGCCGCCAGGACCCGCCGCCAGCACCATGCCTTCGGACATTCCGAACTTCATCTTGCGAGGCTTGAGGTTGGCCACGACCACGGTAAGTTTTCCTACCAGGTCTTCCGGGGCGTAGGCCGACTTGATGCCGGAGAAGACGTTGCGCTGGATGGGGTCGCCGTTCTTGTCGGGGCCGAGGTCCAGGGTCAGTTGCAGGAGCTTGTCCGCGCCTTCCACGTGCTGCGCGTTGCTGATCCTGGCGATGCGCAGATCAACCCTGGCAAAATCGTCGAATTCGATCTCTGCCTCAAAGCCGGTATTGTCTTCGGTGCTTGCCTGCGGTTCTGCCTGGCTCATTTTTGTTGCCTGCTGTGCTTCGTAGTCACGCTGGGTGGCGTCGATCATCGCCTGTACCTTGTCGGCCTCTACCCGGGTGATGAGGGGTTTGAATTTGTTGATCCTGTGATTGACCAGGATGTCGCCGCTGTCTTTCCATAACAAGGGCTCGATGGACAGGAACTGTTCGGCCTGGGCGGCGATGCCGGGCAGTACGGGCTTCAGGTAACAGACAAGCAAGCGAAACGCGTTGATGCCGGTGCTGCAGATTGCCTGTAGCTCGGGCGATTGCTTGTTGGTCTTGGCGACTACCCAGGGTTCCTTGTCATTGATGTACTGGTTTGCGGCATCGGCCCGGGTCATGATCAGGCGGATGGCCTTGCCGTATTCGCGCTTCTCATAAAATTGCGCTACTTCACCGGCGATGGACTGAATGTCGGCCAGCAGTTCGGGATTGTCCGGCTGCGCGGCCAGCATGCCGTCGAAACCTTTCGTGATGAATCCGGCGCAGCGACTGGCAATATTGACTACCTTGCCAACCAGGTCGGAATTGACTCGCTGTGCGAAGTCTTCCAGGTTCAGGTCAAGGTCATCGATACCGTCGGACAGTTTTGCGGCCAGGTAGTAGCGCAGGTATTCCGGGTTCAGGTGGTCGAGGTAGGTGCGGGCATTCACGAAGGTGCCACGTGACTTCGACATCTTGGTGCCATCTACCGTGAGGAAGCCATGCACATAGACCGCGCTGGGTGTGCGGTAGCCGGCACTGGTGAGTACCGCGGGCCAGAACAGGGTATGGAAATTGACGATATCCTTGCCGATGAAGTGATAAACCTCACATTGTGAATCGGTTTTCCAGTACTCATCGAAATCGAGACCATTGCGCTCGCAATAATTCTGGAAACTGGCCATGTAACCGATAGGTGCATCGACCCAGACATAGAAGTACTTGCCCGGTGCGTCCGGTATCTCGAAACCGAAGTAGGGGGCGTCACGGGAGATGTCCCACTGCTGCAGGTCGTCGTCCAGCCACTCGCTGACCTTGTTCGCCACCTGCTCCTGCAGGGTGCCGCTGCGGGTCCACCGCTTGAGCATGTCGCGGAAGGCGGGTAGGTCGAAGAAGAAATGCTCCGACTCTTTTTCCACGGGTGTGGCCCCGGAGATCGCGGAGCGCGGATCGATCAGCTCGGCCGGGCTGTAGGTGGAACCGCAGGCCTCGCAGTTATCACCGTACTGGTTGTCGGTCTTGCACTTGGGGCAGGTGCCGACGATATAGCGGTCGGCGAGGAACAGGTTCTTCTCTGGGTCGAACATCTGGCGTATGGAACGGCGTTCGATATGGCCGTTGGCATCCATGGCCTTGTAAATGCTCTCCGACAGCAGACGGTTTTCTTCCGAATGCGTGGAGTAATAGTTATCGAAGCCGATCAGGAAGTCCGCGAAGTCCTGCTGATGTTGCGCATTGACCCGATCGATGAGTTGCTGGGGAGTAATGCCCTGGGCTTCCGCGCTGAGCATGATGGCAGTGCCGTGGGCATCGTCGGCGCATACATAGATGCAGTCATGACCCAGTAGTTTCTGCAGGCGCACCCAGATATCGGTCTGGATGACTTCCATGAGGTGGCCCAGGTGGATGTCACCGTTGGCGTAGGGGAGAGCACTCGTAACGAGAATCTTGCGCTTGTTCAAAACCAGGTCCTGGAATCAGGGGAATATAAGGGAGCTGTTTACCGGATAGTGGAAGACTAGATTTCGACCATCTCGAAATCTTCCTTGCCCACACCGCAGTCGGGACACATCCAGTCATCAGGAATATCCTGCCATGGGGTGCCGGGCGCGATGCCTTCTTCAGGCAGACCCAGCTCTTCGTCATAGATGAAGCCACAGACCATGCATTGCCACTTCTTCAATTGTGTAATCCTCCAATTGCTAATACTCGGGCCCTTCGCCCGCTTCTATCCCGCACAGGCAAGGCAGCTAACGTAAACCGTCATGAGCTTGCCAGGAAGAGTGCTGTGACCTTCGGTGCTGGAGAGCATCCAGCCAGCCCCAATTCGGGGCAAAAAGTCGGTGCGAGGATAGCGGTTTTCGGCGTCTATCGAGGCTGCGCATCATACTAAAGTTGCCGTGAAATTGCCATGTAAGGGCGGCAGGCATGGTGGCATAAGGGAGCGGGGAAGAAACAGATGAATCGCTGTTCGATAGGCTTTATCATGCGCCTTTCATTGACTAGCCACTGCTGGCTACCGGCAGTTTACAGGGAGGCTTCGCCAGCTCGTGACAATCAAATCAGACAAATGGATCCGCAGGATGGTCGAAGAGCAGGGCATGATCGAGCCTTTCGAAGCACGACAGGTGCGGGAAGTCGGTGGCGAGAAAGTGATCTCCTTTGGCACCTCCAGTTACGGCTACGATGTGCGCTGTGCCAGTGAGTTCAAGATCTTTACCAATGTGCACACGACCAACGTGGTGGATCCGAAGAATTTCGATGAGGGCAGCTTCGTCAGCATCGATGAGCCAGTCTGTGTCATCCCGCCCAACTCATTCGCGCTGGCGCGCACGGTTGAATATTTCCGCATTCCCAGCGATGTGCTGACCGTGTGCCTGGGCAAATCCACCTATGCCCGCTGCGGAATCATCGTGAACGTGACACCTCTGGAGCCCGAATGGGAAGGCCATGTCACCCTGGAATTTTCCAACACCACGCCCCTGCCGGCAAAGATCTACGCCAACGAAGGTGTGGCACAGATGCTGTTCTATCAGTCCGATGAACAGTGCGAAACCACCTACAAGCAGCGGGGCGGCAAATACATGGGGCAAACCGGGGTCACCCCGCCCAAGGCCTGATTGCGATCAGGTTGGTTTCTTCATTGCGCTGCCTCCAGTTAAGCCTGCTGCTGGGTGCATAGCCTGTCTATAGCTCAAAGAATATCGAATGTTTCGCAGACTGAATCCTTCGCCTGCTCTGTTGGCTTTGGGGCAATGCAGGTTCTGCAATTCGAGTGGCTCTCTCTCCCTTGATTGACTAATTTGATTGTTAAAACTTTGGCGGTTACCGCGAGTCGGGAGTCAAGATTTTGGCGCTTAAGGGGTCAATGTTACGTCGAGATTAACAAGACTTTACCCGGAAATATCGATTTTTATCGGGCGCGATAGCTATTTGCGTCGGATTTGTCTAGTTGGAACGAATCTTGCTGTTTAAGAACAGAGGGCTGTTTTTTGGCAGCAATTATAACAAATAACCGTTGTGTTCTCGTCAATGATAGGTAAGTGAGATTGGGCCGAGCCTATCAGTTATTCAGTTGATCGGTAGAATTCTGATTTTGTTTAACGAAGGCTTTATTTGGATAACAGCCCGTTACCTGCGGCATGTCTAGCGTACCGCGGCATGTTAGGTCTAGATAACAGGCTCGGAAATCTTGCTTAAGAGCAGTGGGCCTTTCTAGCTTGAAACGAAGTAGTAGTGCTTGAAGCGTAATTAGGTTTGGCTGCCGCCGATCTTGATTGGAAATGAAAGCGGATAATTATAATTCGAATGTATCTTGGTAAAAACCTTGAGACATCTACAAGCGCTTTTGGGGGCATATTGTGATGATTCCGGCGATGTCAGGCAGACAGGCACTAACGTCAGTGGGTCCGACATTACACGCCAGACAGATCCGCGTGAAGAATTCGATAGTTGGTTCGTTGTACGCGCTGTATTCATCAATTGCAGTCACAGCAAATAAATCTCCCGAGAGTAAAAATTACAAGGCTGCCAAAAGACTTGCCGAAGGGATATGGCTCAGGCTTGGCTTAGGCCAGCGTCGTGGACATCTGCGTATTTTTATGGAGCGCTTAATGTTTGGTCCAGAGGCGGCAGAGCGTCGCGGCTTGGTCGTCAAACTTGAAAAAACGGGACAGTACAAATGAATTCAGCGACAGGGGCTTCCGCACTCGAAGACGTTCAATTACAGAGCGGGGTTAAAGACGCCCACAAAGATGAGGACATGAACGATGTCGTGGATAGATACGCACCACTGGTTAAGCGTATTGCTCATCATCTTTTGCTGCGCATGCCAGCGAGCGTTCAGATAGACGACTTGATTCAGTCAGGCATGATAGGGTTGCTTGAAGCTGCTAAGAAATATGACGTATCCAAAGGTGCGAGTTTTGAGACTTACGCCGGTATTCGGATTCGCGGATCGATGCTGGACGAAGTAAGAAAAGGAGATTGGGCGCCGAGATCAGTACACCGAAAGTCTCGCAAGGTGGCTGAGGCCATAAAAACTATTGAGGCGCGCACGGGTCAGGATGCCAAGGATAAAGAAATCGCGGCGGAACTCGAGATTGATCTCAATACTTACTATGCGATTCTGCAGGATGCCAGTGGAAGTCGTCTGTTCAGTTTTGATGACATTATGGAGGGCGATGATTCTGCGATCGAATTAGCGGCTGGTGAGTTGCCAGGCCCTTGTGATGGTCTGACTCGAGATACGTTTAAGCAGCATTTATCCAACGCAATTAATGGACTGCCTGAGCGGGAGCGGCTAGTTCTGGCGCTCTACTACGATGAAGAGCTAAACCTCAAAGAAATCGGTGAGGTTATTGGTGTGAGTGAATCCAGGGTGAGTCAGATTCATAGCCAGGCGGCAATGCGATTGAGATCCAGATTGTCTGAATGGAGTTAGATGGCGAGCCTCTGATCTGGGCTATAGAGATTGCTGGCTCATGTGATTTCGCCCTGAATATATGCCGGAGAGTATGATAGTGCAGCCATGGAATGGTTTATTGCTCTTTAAGGCTAGTAACAATAATTCCATCTATACTCCCTAACCATTTACTTGAAGCGGAGGGATCTGGCCTGTTTTGCCATGATCAGTCGTGGATCTTACCTGTGGGTGTCGGTTGTGGTGCCGCTACTCAGGTACGGTGGGTTCTCATAGCCTCCTACACTTTCTCATTGGTATTAAAAAAACGACTGCATCCATGCCTGCGTCAATAGGCGGCTAGAGGGAGCCTTTTGTTCTCTCACTTCTGATCAGGGGCCCGGATTCCGGGTGTGAGTCTCCCATAGATGAGAAAGGGCAGGGCGCGCCGGACTTCGCTATAATCGCCGCTTTGCTTGGAGCCCAAGCAGACATTTGGGGTAATCTTGCGCCTGTGAGCGAAGCCATACCAGACAAGTCCGGCAGCACCCGTGACGCGCGCATCATGTTGACGGCGGCGCAGCTGTTCTGTGAGCGTGATGACCGTGTGCTGTTTGCCAATCTGAACCTGCAGTTGCAAGAGGGGCAGGTGTTGCAGATTAAGGGCAGCAATGGCTCGGGCAAGACCACCCTGCTGCGCATCCTGTGTGGCATCAATGATTCCTACGAGGGCGATATCCTGTGGTATGGCTGTCCACGGGACAGGCAGGCGGAACAGTTCCTGGGTTCTCTGCTCTACATCGGGCACCGGGTAGGGGTGAACAAGGTGTTGACCCCCCTGGAGAATCTGCGCTGGAGCGCCAGCCTGCAACGCCATGTTTCCGATGACGATCTGCTGGCGGCATTGACCCGGGTCGGCCTGCGGGGATTCGAGTATTCCCAGTGTTTCTCGTTGTCCGCCGGTCAGCAACAGCGGGTCTCCCTGGCCCGGCTCTTGGTGACGGGTGCCAGACTCTGGGTGCTGGATGAACCTTTCACTACCCTGGATGTCTCCGGCGTGGCGCTGCTGGAGTCTATGCTGGCCGATCATGCCAGGCAGGGCGGTGCGGTGCTGGTTACGACGCATCACACCCTGTCGGTACCCGATCTGCAGGTGCTGAATCTGGACGCCAACCGGGAGGAACGGCAATGAGCCCGTCTGCCTCAGCGTCTACAACGCCGTTCTCTTCCCCGTCTACCGGGCATGCTTTCTTGTCTACCCTCAAGCGCGATCTGGTGATTGCGTATAAAAGGAAGAACGACTTGCTGAATCCGTTCATGTTCTTCCTCATCGTGGCAACCCTGTTTCCGATCGGCATTTCCCCGGATCCTGATCGGCTGGGGGAAATTTCCGCCGGGGTGTTGTGGATTTCGGCCCTGCTGGCCTCACTGCTGGCCATGGATAACCTGTACCGCTCCGATTACGAGGATGGCTCCCTGGAACAGCTCTTGCTCTGTCCCTATCCACTGTATTTCCTGGTGTTGGCGAAGAATCTGGCCCATTGGCTGGTGAGCGGACTGCCGGTGGTGCTGGTGTCACCACTGATTGCCTACATGCTGAACCTGCCGGAGGAGGCCTATTTGACCCTGTTTTTGACCCTGCTGATGGGCACACCGGTACTCAGCCTGCTGGGTTCCATCGGTGTCGCGCTGACGGTGGGGCTTGGCAGCAGGGGACTGATTCTGGCGGTAATTACCCTGCCCATGAGTGTGCCGGTCTTGATAGCCGGAACCCTGGCAGTGCAACAGACCCTGAACGGCGCTCCGCTGTTGGCCTACCTGGCCATCATGGGGGCCATGTTGCTGACCGCGCTGACCCTCGCCCCGCTGGCTTCGGCCGCGGCCTTGCGTATCAGCGTCAACTGACAGCAATTGGTCCGAATGTCGTTTATCCGCGTAATTACAATGAGTTACAATACGTAACACCGGGCCTTGCGAGCCCCATGCTATAGTGATTTCGACGCCAGTTAGCCGACTCGCCGCGCAGGACGCGCCGCGGGTAAAAGTCAGACCCTGGCTAGGCGCGTCGCTCAACAGTCGACCAACAGAAGTAGGAATGCCGTGAACTGGACCTGGTTTCACAAATTGGGCTCACCCAAGTGGTTTTATGAGCTGACCAGTAAGTGGTTACCGTGGCTGATTGGAGCCATGGTAATTTTTCTGGCAGTAGGGGTAGTCTGGGCGCTGCTCTATATACCACCTGACTATCAACAGAGTTACACCACCCGCATCCTGGTGATTCACGTGGCGGTGGCCGGTACCTCCCTGGCATTCTTTCCGTTGATGGCGGTGGCTGGCACCATCACCCTGGTGTGGCGCATGAAGCTGGCGGACATGGTGGCGAAGAATGCGGCGCCCCTCGGTGCCTGGTTCTCCTTCATTACCCTGGCAACTGGGTCCCTGTGGGGCAGTGTTATGTGGGGTACCTGGTGGGAATGGAGCGATGCCCGGCTGGTCTCCATGTTGTTCCAGTTCTTCCTGCTGGTCGGTGTGGTTGCCCTGCGCTCCGCGCTGGAAGACAACGATACGGCGGCACGGGCCTGCGCTTTGTTATCCATCGTTGGCTGTATCAACGTGGTGATCATCAAGTACTCGGTGGAATGGTGGAACGTCCTGCACCAGCCCAGCAGCCCCCTGTCCATGTCGGGGGAGAGTGCCAACGGTCCGGAATTCTGGGTGCCGACAGTGGTCATGATCGTAGCGGTCTATCTGTTCTTCGCGGTGAGCCTGATTCTGGCGACCCGCAACGAGATTCTGCAGCGTGAACGCAAGGCGGCCTGGGTGCAGGAACTGGTGAGTAAGACATGATCGAAGCAATCCAGTTTGCCAGTTTCAGTGAGTTTCTCGACATGGGTGGTTACGGCTTCAATGTGTGGTCTGTGTATGGACTGTTCGCCGTGTTCGTCGCAGCAAACCTGATATCGCCTGTGATGAAACGTAAACGCATCGTGCGCGACCTGAAGCGCAGGGCCGTTGTCAATGAGCAGCAGAGTAACTAATACAGGAGCGAAGTGATGAAGCCTCATCGGCAGAAAAGGTTGGGTATCATTTTGTTTATTGCCGCAGGATTGGGCGTGGCCGTGGGCCTGACTCTGTTCGCGTTGCGCCAGAATATCAATATGTTCTACACGCCTACCCAGGTAGCGGCGGGAGAGGTCGCCTCCGGTGTGCAGTTCAGGATCGGGGGCATGGTCAAGGCCGGTACGATCCAGGAGGATCAGGGCAGCCTGCGGGTCAGCTTTGTGACCACCGATTACTCCAGCGATGTGCCCGTGCAATATGAAGGCATCCTGCCCGATCTGTTCCGTGAAGGACAGGGCGTTGTCGCGGAAGGTCAGATCGATAGCGCCGGTGTGTTCCATGCATCGAAGGTGCTGGCGAAACACGACGAAAACTATATGTCACCCGAAGTGAAAGCGGCGCTGGATGCGGCGGGTGCTTCTCCTGAAAACCATTCGATGCAACCGGAAACCTGATGCTTCCCGAGCTTGGCTCTTTCTCACTGATACTGGCCCTCTGCCTGTGTGGCATGTTGGGCACGCTACCCGTGGTCGGTGCCCACACCGGCAACCAGCTGTGGATGAATCTGGCTCGGCCTCTCGCCGCCGGCATCTTCGTATTTCTCGGCATAGGCTTTGCCATTCTGGTCTATGCATTCCTGACGGATGATTTTTCTGTCTCTTTCGTCGCCCAGCATTCCAATTCCCTGCTGCCCATGCGTTACAAGTTTACGGCGGCCTGGGGCGGCCATGAAGGCTCATTCCTGCTGTGGACGTTCATGCTGGCCGGCTGGATGTTTACCGTCGGCGTGTTCAGCAAGAGCATGCCGATCGATTTCGTGGCGCGGGTACTCGGCGTGCTGGGCCTGATTACCTTCTCTTATATTCTGTTCATGCTCGCCACCTCCAATCCTTTCGACCGCATCGTGCCATTACCCCCGGCCGATGGGGCGGATCTGAATTCAGCCTTGCAGGACATCGGTTTCATACTGCACCCGCCAACCCTGTACATGGGTTACGTGGGCTTCTCCGTGGTATTTGCCTTTGCCATCGCGGCCCTGATCAGTGGGCGCATGGATGCGGCATGGGCACGCTGGTCGCGACCCTGGGCTAACGTGGCCTGGGCCATCCTGACTATTGGCATCGCGCTCGGTAGCTGGTGGGCCTACTATGAGCTGGGTTGGGGTGGCTGGTGGGCCTGGGACCCGGTGGAGAATCCACCGCTGATCACCTGGTTGTTTGGCACGGCACTGGTGCATTCCCTGGCCGTCACCGAGAAGCGTGGAGTGTTCAAGAGCTGGACCATCCTGCTCGCCATTCTTGCCTTTTCCGGCAGCCTGCTGGGAACATTCATCACCCGTTCGGGCCTGCTGACTTCGGTGCATGCCTTCGCCAGCGACCCCGATCGTGGATTCTTCATACTCGGCATTCTGGGAATCGCAATCGGCGGCTCACTCCTGCTGTATGCCATACGCGCGCCATTGATGAAGGCAGATGCTGGTTTCGAACTGGTGTCCCGCGAGATGTTCCTGTTGGCCAACAACGTAATCCTCGTGGTTGCGGCGGCGTCGGTGTTTCTGGGTACCTTGTTTCCTATGGTGTACCAGGCGATTACCGACGACCTGATATCCATCGGACCACCCTATTTCAATGCAATCTTTGCACCTCTCATGATGCTATTGGTGGTGTTTCTCGGAATAGGGCCAATGAGTCGCTGGAAGCGTACTTCACCGGCCTACCTCGTTGCCCAGCTCTCCAGGGTTGCACTGGCGAGCCTGGTGCTGGGAGTTGTTCTGCCCTTGCTGGTCCTGCTGGAGTTTTCACTGGCCGCCTCCATCACTCTGTTGCTGGCGCTGTGGGTTATCTTCTCCATAGCGAGGGACATGGCAGACAAGACGGCGAACAAGAAAACCCGCGTGGCTGGACTGCGTTCCCTGTCCTGGAGTTATTACGGCATGCAGCTTGCCCATCTCGGCATTGCGATCATGTTGGTCGGGGTATCCCTCACCAGCTATTTCAGCAGCGAGCGCAGTGTCCTGCTGGATATTGGTGGCACAGTGGAACTGGGTGGTTACAGGTTTGACCTTGTGGACAGTCGCCGGATCGAGGGTCCGAATTACTTCGGCGAACAGGTTGAGATGACAGTTAGCCGGGATGGTGAGGTGTTCCGGGTACTGTATCCCGAGCGCCGCTTATATGTGGCAAGTGGCACGCCATCGACGGAGATGGCGATCGATGCCGGATTCTTCCGTGACCTGTTTGTCACCCTGGGAGAGCAACGGGAGTCGGGTGCCTGGACCATGACTCTCTATGTGAAACCTTTCGTGCGCTGGATCTGGCTGGGAGCACTCTTCATGGCCTTCGGAGCCTGCATCGCCGCCGGCGACAAACGCTACCGAAGACTCAGGGTAAGAGAAACCAAAAAAGCAGGTTCGCCTTCAAGCGAGGCGATGCCGGCAGCGTCCTGAGACTGCACGGTTGTTACGAGACACTGGTTACGCATTATGAGCAAACTCAAATACTTCATTCCGGTTATCGCCTTTGTCGGCCTCGCTCTGATGCTATGGCGCGGCTTGTACCTCGATCCGAAAGAACTGCCTTCGATGCTGATCGACAAGCCTTTACCGGAATTTGCCATGACCACGGTCGAAGACAGCGCTATCAGCAATGCCAATCTGCCCGATGGCATGTTCCTGCTCAATGTGTGGGGCAGTTACTGCCTGCCGTGTCTCGTTGAACACCCGACGCTAATGCGGCTGGCGGAAGAGGGGGAGATTCCCGTTGTCGGAATCAACTACAAGGATCGCAAGGAACTGGCCCTGGACTGGCTGGACACCAATGGTAATCCCTTCGAATTCAGCATCTATGATGACCTGGGTCGCCTCGGAATCGATCTGGGTGTGTACGGTGCGCCTGAGACTTACCTGGTGGATGCCAATGGTGTCATTCGTTATCGCCATGTTGCCGTGTTGGACGAACAGGTCTGGCAGGAAGTGTTCGAGCCGGCCATCGCCGAGCTGAACGCTGAATCCACTCCTTGAGAAAATTGTCGCTAGCCATGAGAACACTACCCGGCACAGCCCTGTGTTTCGCAAGCTTCCTCTTTGTGCTCCTGTCGTCGCAAATCGGCTATGCCCAGGTCGACACGTTTGAGTTTGAAACCGATGAGCAGCAGCGGCGTTTTCGCCAGCTCTCTGACGAGCTGCGCTGCCCGCAGTGCCAGAATGCCAACCTGTCCGGTTCCAGTGGTGGTGTGGCAGAGGATTTGCGACGGGAAATCCATCGCATGATTATGGAAGGCATGAGCAATGCAGAGATCGAGCAGTTTATGTTCGAGCGCTACGGTGATTTCATTTTCTATCGCCCACGGTTGCGCAGCGACACCCTGCTGCTGTGGTTCGGCCCCCTGATTTTTCTTGGCATCGGTGGTGTGGTGGCGTGGACCATCAGTCGCCGCGCTCGGCAGACGGATGCAGCGAAGACTGAACTGGATCCTAAACAACAACAGCAGTTGGACAAACTGCTTAACAACAGCGAAAGCCGTTCCTGATTCCCCGGTAGCCCATCTTGTTCTGGATATACACAGCAATACTGTCCTTTCTTGCCGTCCTGTTCGTCGTCTTCCCGCTTTGGCGCAGGAGCCGGAGCCAGGGTGATCAGTCCGAGCAGTTAAGACGCGACGCGAATATCGCCCTGTTCCAGGAGCGCAACGATGAACTGGAGTCCGAGTTATCGGCCGGCAATATCGACCAGGATGAATTCGACAAGCTGTTGCTGGAGCTGCAACGCAACCTGCTCTCGGATGTTGGTTCGGAAGAGGCCGGTTCTGCCGCGGCCGAGGTCGAGCAAGGTGAAACCACCAAGCTGAGCATCGTGTTGCCGCTGGTTCTGGTCCTGCTGATTCCGCTGTTGTCCTATCCGCTCTACCGGCAGTGGGGATTTATCGATGATGTGGAAGTCATGGACCTGTTCCAGGCCACGATCGATACTGGCGGTGATCCTGAGGAGGCGCGCAGATTGATTGTGGCTATCGGTGAGTATGCCCAGGATCATCCGGACATGCCCTGGCCGTTCTACTTCCTCGCCGAGAATTTCGCCAGCCTGGGCATGTTCGAGGAAGCGCAGATTTCCTATCAACGGGCGGCATCCCTCATGGAGCCCAATGCCGAGAAGGCGCTGGTACTGGCAAGGGTCGCCACGGCCATGTATATCACTTCGGGACTGCAGTTCACCCCGGAGATCCTGGCCGTGGTAGAAGAGGCGAGGGAACTGAATCCGAACGATATGGCTATTCTGCAATTACTGGCTGCGGACGCCGAGAATAATGAAGACTGGGAGGCCGCTATCTCTTACTGGCGACTCCTGATACAGGCCAGCCCCAATTCCGATATGGCGCAGCAGCTGCGCGCCCGAATTCCTGTCGCGCAGTCCATTCTCAATGCCGAGCAGGGTGTGGCAGATGGTCCGGTTATCAATGTGCGGCTGTCGCTTGCCGAAGGCCTGGAGTTGGATGACAACCTGCGCGTATTCATTGCGGCCCGCAACGCCAGCCAGGAAGGGCTGCCTCCACTGGCGGCATTCGATACCCAGGTAGGGCGACTGCCGACCACCATTCGCCTGGATAATAGCGCGGCGGTCGGACCGTTTAACCTGTCTTCGGCCGATGAAGTCACTATCACGGCACTGGTCTCCTACGCCGGTGTAGCCTCACCCAACAGTGGCGACTACCGCGTGGAGTCTGAAGTGTTGGTCCTCGAAGCCGATCCGCTCGATATCGAACTGACTATCAGCGACCGCCTGCCCTAGTACGATTTCGGCATGGACTGGACAGAATTTTTGACAATTGCCATTGCCCACCTGCTGGCAGTCGCCTCGCCGGGGCCGGATTTTGCCATCGTAACCCGACAAAGTGTGACAGCTGGTACCCGTATCGGCCTGTGGACCAGTTTCGGCGTGGGCGCAGGTATCCTGGTACATGTCAGCTACTGCATACTCGGCGTCGCCTTGCTGTTATCCCAGTCGCCCGCCTTGTTCAACACCATGAAGCTGGTAGCGGCGGCCTATCTGTTCTACCTGGGCGTGCAAGCGATTCGCGAGTCCCTGCGAGCCGTAGCCACTAATGGCGCCGAAATCAGTGTGACAGTGGAACCGAAGCAGGCGTTCTGGTCCGGCTTTCTCACCAACGGCCTCAATCCAAAGGCTACCCTGTTCTTCCTGGCACTGTTCACCGTGGTGATCGATCCAGAGACCGCGCTGGGAATGCAGATCTTCTACGGCTTGTATCTCGCCGTCGCCACCTTCCTGTGGTTCGCCATGCTGTCATCCATTCTGGGTCGGCAGGGTGTACGCCAGTTCATGCTCAAGGCTGGCGTATGGTTCGAGCGGGGTATGGGGCTGCTGCTGATTGGTCTCGCAGTTCAAATAACCCTGTCCCGCTGATGGTTATTCGCTACTACGCCGACGCGCCTTTCTGCGTTATAGTCTACAGCGGAGAATGACATGTCCCGAGCCGAACTGCCCACAGAACTGATCGACAAATTCAACCGTCGGGTGGATTACATCCGCCTGTCGGTGACCGATCGCTGCGATTTCCGTTGTGTCTACTGCATGACGGAGGACATGACCTTCCTGCCCCGAAAACAGATCCTGTCCCTGGAAGAGTTACATCGGGTGGCCCGGGCCTTCACCGAGCTCGGTGTGAAGAAGATCAGGCTCACCGGCGGTGAACCCATGGTACGCAGCAATGTGATGTCGCTGATCGAGAAGCTTGGCGCTCTGCCCGGGCTGGAAGAACTGCTGTTGACCACTAACGGTGCCCAGCTGGAAAAATACGCGGCGCCTCTGCGGGCGGCCGGGGTCAATCGAATCAATATCAGCATCGACAGCCTGGAAGCAGACCGCTTCAAGATGATTTCCCGGGTTGGCAAGCTGGACAGGGTGCTGGCCGGCATCGACGCTTCCGTGGCGGCAGGCTTCGATCGCATTCGCCTGAACTCGGTCATCATGCGCGGCTACAACGAAGACGAAGTGCTGGCGCTCACCGACTATGCCATTGCCAAGGGAATCGATATCGCCTTCATCGAAGAGATGCCACTCGGCGAGGCTTCCGATCACGATCGTCGACAGACAACCTGCAGCAACGACTGGGTCAAGTCCGAGATAGAGAAGAAGTATCAGCTACTCAACAGCGCATCGAAGACCGCGGGGCCTTCGCGTTATTCCCAGATCGTGGGCCATGGCAGCCGGGTCGGGTTTATCTCTCCCGTGACCCACAACTTCTGCGCCGACTGCAATCGTGTGCGCATTACCGTGGAAGGGCGCCTGCTGCTTTGTCTCGGCAATGAACATTCCGTGGACCTGCGCGAGATCCTGCGCGACAAGAGCAAGGATAATTATGACCTCAAGGCTGCCATCGTCGCCGCCATGGACATCAAGCCTGAGCGGCACTATTTCTATGACCGTGATCACGCGCAACCCGTGCGCCTGATGAACATGACCGGTGGCTAGTTGAACCATGACCGCAGCAAGCGCCCTCAATCTGGCGGTGGTGACCGTCTCCGATACCCGCACCGAAGATACCGACAAATCCGGCAAGGTACTCGTGGAATGTCTTGCAGAGGCGGGACACAGGCTACACAGCAAGCACATTGTGAAAGACGATGTGTACCAATTGCGTGCGGTAGCGTCACAGCTGATCGCCGATCCTGCGGTTCACGGCATACTAATGACCGGGGGTACTGGTTTCACCGCGAGAGACAACACGATGCGCGCCATTCAGCCACTGCTGGACGTACATATCGAGGGTTTTGGTGAGTTGTTCCGACAGCTTTCCTATGCCGAGATAGGGACATCCACCATCCAGTCCCGTGCCTTCGCAGGCATGGCGAATGGGTGTATCGTGTTTTGTGTGCCAGGCTCTCCAGGCGCCTGTCGCACCGCCTGGGAAGGCGTCATCGCCGAGCAGCTGGATAGCACTCACAAGCCCTGTAATTTTGTCGACAAGCTGAAGCTGGACTAGTTGCTGCCAGCCTGCTGCCCTGGCTCAGGCTTCCACATCGATTCGATGATCCGGATCTGCCTTCGGTAGTGGCTTGTCCTTGCCTGTTCCCGGCTCCCTTTTACCCCTGTCTCCGACCTGAAGCTCGAACTCGGGAACCTGGCTGGAACTGTTGTTGTGCTTCTTGCGGGTGACCTTGTAGGGCTGAATGCCTGGCTGGGTGTTGATCTGCATGTTTCTACTCCACTGGCTGTTCATGGATGGAATAGGTACTGCTAATCCTATGGGCTGCGAAGCGGGTGTTCGCTGATTCTCTACCCAGCATAGTACAGAATCCGAAATTTTGGGGTGTTGGGGTGGGGGAGGGTCCTGCGGTGAGCGGGACCGGAAAGTAAAAACGCCAGCTCGATGAAATCAGGCTGGCGTTTTACATACCGTTATTTACTTCAGAAAGGCTAAGCATACAGCCTCCTTGGTTTTTTAGGTTTTACACGGCGGCGTAGACGATAGCAGCGGGGACAGCGAGCGCAACTGCGACGAGTGCAATGCTGACCACAATAGCTTCAACTACAGGCCGTGCCTTGTTGATTGCCTTACTCATTTCTTTCTCCTTAATTCAACGAGTGGGTATTTCAGTTAATTTCCGGATGTGATCTCCACAACACGCTGCGTATAGTAACACATATCGGGGATATAGGTAACATTCTTGAGTAAAAAAGCGCATTTTCCATAGAAAGTAACATTTTTGCCTGATAATGCCCTATCAGGTAGTAATAAAACATATATATATCAATAAGTTAAGATGATTTAGCTGTAAAATCACTTTCAAAAATCAGGCTTGAATAGGGGCTATAAGGCGCTGAAATATAATAACTAAGTATTTTAAGGTACGTTTTTGTGATTCCAGTCACGCTGTTACCTCATGTAACAAGTCCGAATTACCGGGGACAGACTACACTGATAAGAGTCGCCCCGGTGACAGATCCGGGCCAGTCAGGAGCGTGCCCATGAAGACCAGGACCATGGCGTCCACCGATGCTGTGAATCACCAACCCTGCCGGATTTGCCAGAGTCTGCGCCTGTTGCTGCTCCTCAGCCTGCTGCTGGCGGTGCAGATCACCTTCAGCCAGTAAATCCTCCACGGATTCTCAGCTATCCCATCGCCTGTTTTGTCCGGCGGGCTCCCCACGACTGCAAATTGCCTGGCATGGCAGGTAGAATTGCGCTCTGTTTTCAAATCGAACCACTGAATGGATTCTGCATGCGCATCATGACTTTCAACTGCAATGGCATTCGTGCGGCGGCACGCAAGGGATTTTTCGACTGGCTGCCCGCGGCCGATGCCGACGTGATCTGCCTGCAGGAAACCAAGGCGCAGATCGACCAGCTCTCCGACCCCATATTCCAGCCCGAGGGCTATCATTGCAGCTACTTCGATGCGGAGAAGAAGGGCTATGCGGGGACGGCGCTGTACAGCCGGGAGAAACCCGTCAGGCTATCCACCGGCCTGGGTTTCCTCATGGCCGACACGGAAGGCCGTTATATTCAGGCTGACTTCAGCAAGATCAGTGTAGCCTCACTCTATCTGCCGTCGGGCTCGGCGGGCCCGGAACGCCAGGAGCGGAAATTCAGCTTCATGGATGACTTTATGACCCACATGAAAGCCTTGCGGCGCAAGCGACGGGAATTTGTGATCTGTGCTGACTGGAACATCTGCCACAAGGAAATCGATCTGAAGAACTGGCGTGCCAATCAGAAGAACTCAGGCTTCCTGCCCGAGGAGCGGCAGTGGCTGGATACGCTCTATGACGAGGTGGGCTATGTGGACGCCTTTCGCGTCGTCAACCAGGAACCGGACCAGTACTCCTGGTGGTCCAATAGAGGGCAGGCCCGGGCCAAGAACGTGGGCTGGCGCCTGGATTACCACGTGGTGACCCCGGCATTGAAAGACAAGGTCCGTTCTGCTGAAATTTATACGGCAGAGAATTTTTCTGATCACGCACCGGTAATAATCGATTATGAGCTTTAGCTACTTGAAACAGCCCAAACTCCTGCGCTCTGTCATCAGCTGCCTGGCGGCAGTCACCGTGTTGATGATTTCATCCCTCGCTTCCGCGCAACTGGTGGCTGTCATCGATACCAGCAGGGGTGTGCTGCGTGCCGAACTGAATGATCGCGCGGCACCTACAACAGTTGCCAACTTCGTTAATCTGGCCATGCGGGGATTCTATGACGGCCTCACGTTTCATCGGGTAGAAAGAAACTTCATGGCACAGGGTGGAGATCCGCTGGGGAACGGAACCGGGGGTCCCGGCTACCGTTTCACAGGGGAATTACTGCTGAAGCACAATCGCCAGGGCGTGCTGTCCATGGCCAACTCGGGTCCCGGTACCGATGGCAGCCAGTTCTTTATTACCCACCTTGCAACACCGCATCTGGACGGCCTGCATTCCGTGTTTGGCAGGGTAATAGAGGGGCAGTCCGTGATCATGCAAATCAGGCGTCGGGATGTGATCAACAGCATTACCATCGAAGGCGATCCCAGTGAGCTGTTTCAGCGGCGCGCCGGGCAACTGGCGCAGTGGAACGCTGTTCTCGATGAAAACTATCCCGATTTGAAACCGGCTTTCACGCCGGCGGGTTTATAGGACTTTTTTGAAGGGTTTAACAGTCACCTCGGCGTAAACGCCGGCGGCAACATAGGGGTCGGCATCGGCCCAGGACTGTGCCTGTTGCAGGCTGTCGAATTCGGCAATCACCAGGCTGCCGGTGAAGCCGGCTGCTCCGGGGTCATCGCTGTCGATGGCAGGGTGCGGCCCCGCCAGTAGCAGTCTTTTCTGATCGGCGAGTTGGTTCAAACGTTTCAGGTGAGCCGGCCTTGCCGATTGTCGCTTGCTCAGGCTGTCTTCTACATCCCTGCTCATGATTGCGTAATACATGATTCCCTATTGCTCCCTCAGGCCGCTCGTCGGTTCTTTGTCGCTGCTATTCGCTTCGGGTTCTTCTTCAACTTCGATGTACCTGGCCAATAGTGGCATCTGGCCAATGATAAACGCGAAGGTGAGTATCAGGTTGCCGAATACCTTGAATTGAATCCACAGCGCTTCGCTTAACAGGAAGGCCACGGCGAGGTTTATGGCGCCGAGTACGATGAAATAGAAGATCCAAATCGTGTTAAGGCGCATCCACACTTCTTTTGGCGCATTGATGGCATGGCCCATCATGTGTTCGATGGCGGGTTTGTCACCGAAGAAACGCGAAGCAATGAATATGCTGGCGAATATCCAGTTGACGATCGGTGCCTTCCATTTCAGAAAATCCACATCCCGAAATATGATCGTGGGTATGCAGAAGAGAATTACCGCGCCAGCGGTGATCCATTGAAACTTGTCGAGGCGCTTCTGATAGAGCAACAGGGTGCCATAGACCAGTACCGAGGCGAGCAGTAAAAATTCGGCGGCGCTGAATATGCCGCCAATGCTGTGCTCGAAGCCAGCGATAGAGACACTGCGTTCGTCCATCGCCCACACGGTGAAGAATACGAGCAATGGAATGTAATCGATAAACTGCTTCATGGCTGTCGAACCAAACTTATCTGCGGATGAGGTCTGTGAGTAGTCAGCATGGTAATGCATTTACAAAAATGTGTCTGCTTTTGCCGGCCCATGTAATAGAATCAGTCTCTTTTTGAGCGAGCGCCTGGCTAGCGGAGACGCTACCGAAACCCAGGTCCTGAAACAGCCAATGGGTGAATACTTACAGATACATCCCCAGAACCCTGAGCCCAGGGTCATCCGGCAAGCGGTGCAGTGCCTGCTGCAAGGCGGCGTGATTGTCTATCCCACGGACTCTACCTATGCCCTTGGTTGTCATATCGGCGACAAGTCGGCGTTGGACCGGATTCGCAGGATTCGGCAACTCAGCGACAAGCATAATTTCACCCTGATGTGCGCAGACCTGTCCTCTCTCGCTACCTACGCGCGAGTGCACAACAGCGCCTACCGGATTCTGAAAGCCTACACCCCCGGACCCTATACGTTTATCCTCAAGGCGACTCCCGAGGTGCCGCGGCGGTTGATGCACCCCAAACGCAAGACTATTGGTATACGGGTACCGGATAACGAGGTTGCCCAGGCCATCATCGGCAGCCTGGGCGAGCCCATCATGAGCACCAGCCTGATTTTGCCCGGCGAGGAAGAGCAGCTGTTCGATCCCTATGAGATGCGGCTGAAGATCGGCAAGCTGGTAGACCTGATTATCGATGGCGGTGCCTGCGGCCTGGAACCCACCACCATGATTGATCTGGTGGAGGGAGTTCCGGAAATCATGCGGGTGGGCAAGGGTGACCCGGAACCGTTCCAGTAGGGTATTCGCTTTTCAGGATAGGCAAATCAGGAAAAACACCCCTGAACGAAGCGAGTGATAACAGTATAATGACGCGCTGCCAGGAAATGGGTGCAGCGCAACTGGTCTTATGGGCCAGCGTATTGAAAATTAACGAGGAAGCAGGCTTGTCTACGGTAGATTCACAAAAGCGGGTATTGTCAGGCATGAGGCCCACGGGGAAATTGCACCTGGGTCATCTCCATGGGGTACTCAAGAACTGGGTGAAGCTACAGCACGAATATGAATGCTTCTTCTTCGTGGCTGACTGGCACGCCCTCACTACCCATTACGGTGAGCAGAACCTGTTTGACGAAAACGTCTTGGAAATGGTGATTGACTGGCTGGCCGTGGGAGTGAATCCGGGTTCCGCCGCGCTCTTCGTTCAGTCTCGCATACCCGAGCATGCCGAACTGCACCTGCTGTTATCCATGACGACGCCGGTCAGCTGGCTGGAGCGGGTGCCCAGCTACAAGGATCAGCAGGAAAAGCTGCAGGAAAAAGACCTGGATACCTATGGCTTCCTCGGCTACCCGCTGCTGCAGGCCGCCGATATTCTGATTTACCGCGCGGGCTATGTCCCCGTGGGGGCGGACCAGGTAGCCCATGTTGAATTGACCCGGGAGGTGGCGCGCCGCTTCAATCATATCTACGGCAAGGAGCCTGGATTCGAGGAAAACGCGGAGGCGGCCATCAAGAAGATGGGCAAGAAGGCAGCCAAGCTCTATTCGGAACTGCGCAAGGCCTTCCAGGAGCAGGGCGACCATGCCGCGCTGGAGAAGGCCCAGGCCCTGCTGCGAGAGCAGCAGAATATCTCAATCGGAGACCGGGAACGGCTGTTTGGTTACCTTGAAGGCGGTGGGAAAATGATCCTGGCGGAACCGCAGTCGCTGTTGACCCCGGCCTCCAAGATGCCCGGCCTCGACGGTCAAAAGATGTCCAAATCTTACGATAATACTATTAGCCTTCGTGAAGACCTGGATCAGATCAGCAAGAAGATCAGCACCATGCCCACCGACCCGGCCCGGGTCCGGTTGAGTGACCCGGGCGATCCGGAGAAGTGCCCGGTCTGGCAACTGCACCAGACCTACTCCGATGATGCAACCCGGGAGTGGGTGGTGGAAGGCTGCAAGAGCGCCGGCATCGGCTGCCTGGAATGCAAGAAGCCGGTGATCGACGCGGTAGCGGCTGAGCTGGAACCGATCCAGGCTGAGGCTGCGCAGTACGAGAAAGATCGCGACCTGGTGCGCTCCATCCTGGTGGAGGGCAGCGAGAAGGCCCGCGAGACCGCCCGGGAGACCCTGTCCGAAGTGCGCTCAGCGATGGGGCTGGGGAGTTGGTAACTCACAGCCTGGTAGTTAATAATTGGCATCCAGCCATTGCGCCGTAGTGGAAAGCAGCAGGCTGGCAGCCGGGATAATCAACCTGGCTGGGAAGCCCGCGCAACAAGCAATTTAACCGGTTATACAGTAGAATGGCCTGAGACAGGCCTCGGCAGAACAAGAGATTGACCAGTACAGGAACTGAAGCAGGCACGGAGAACCTCGAATCGGCAGGCGCTCCCGCTTCCCCTGAAGAATCCACCCCGGAAACGCCCAGTCAGCAGGAGCTGCCACTGGCGATTGTTGGTGGCGAGGCGTTTACCGAGGTTCCCAAGGACCTCTATATTCCACCGGATGCCCTGGAAATTTTCCTGGAAGCCTTCGAGGGCCCCCTCGACCTGTTGCTGTACCTGATCAAGCGGCAGAACATTGACATCCTCAACATCAATGTGGCCGATATCACCGACCAGTACATGGCCTACGTGGAGCTGATGCAGTCCAGCCAATTTGAGCTGGCCGCCGAATACCTGGTCATGGCCGCTACCCTCGCGGAGATCAAGTCCCGCATGATCCTGCCACGCCAGGAAGAGGAAGAGTCCGATGAAGACGATCCGCGCATGGAACTCATTCGTCGCCTGCAGGAGTACGAGCGCTACAAGCAGGCCGCTGAGGATATCGATGAGATGCCGCGCCTGTACCGTGATATCCAGCTGGTGAGTGCCGATCTGCCGGAAATGGAGCGCGTCACACCGGACCCTGAGGTGAAGCTGGACGAGATACTGCTCGCCCTGTCCCGTGTGTTGACCCGGGCCGACATGTTTACTCACCACCATATCCAGTTTGAGACCCTGTCCACGCGGGAAAAAATGTCCGAGATTCTGGCCCGGTTGTCGGTGCAGAAATTCGTGCCCCTGGTGTCCCTGCTCATCAAGGAGGAGGGCCGACTCGGGGTGGTGGTGACATTCCTCGCGGTCATGGAACTCATGAAGGATTCCATGATTGAGATCGTGCAGTCTGAACCCTTTGCGCCCATCCATGTGAAGTCGCGGGAACAGACGGCGACAGTGCCCACCATTAATTAGCGTTCGCAGTATTGAATCGGTAAGGAAACATTCGAAAAGCAATGAGTGATATAGACAATAAAGTAAAGATGATTGTTGAGGGGCTATTGTTGGCGGCTGGAAAGCCCTTGTCCCTGGATAATATCGCTCAGGTGTTTTCGGAAGCGGAGCGCCCGGATCGCAAGGAACTGAAATCGGTGATGGATGCCATCGCCGCAGATTGCAACGACCGTGGCTTCGAGCTCAAGGAAGTAGCATCCGGATTTCGCTTCCAGGTTAAGCAGGAAATCGGAGAATGGGTGGCCAAGCTCTGGGAAGAGCGTCCTCCACGCTATACCCGTGCCTTGCTGGAAACCCTCGCACTCATCGCCTACCGGCAACCGATCACCCGGGGTGACATCGAAGAAATACGAGGGGTCGCCGTCAGCCCCAGCATCATCCGTACCCTGCTGGATCGGGAGTGGGTGAGGGTTGTGGGCCACCGCGATGTACCGGGACGACCAGCCTTGTTTGCCACCACCAAGCAGTTTCTCGATTACTTCAATATCAAGAGCCTGCAGGAATTGCCCACGCTGTCAGAGATCAAGGAACTCGCCCAATCTGAACCAGAGATCGATCTGGCCGAAGAACTGGCCAAACAGCGGGTCATCGATCTTCCGGATGAAGATTCGGAAGAAGCCCATCAGCAGAATGAGCAGGAAATGGCGGAACTGCTGGCTGAGGAGGAAGCGGTTGAGCTGTCGAAGAAGCCACTGGATGAGATTCTCGGCATGGGACCCTATGAGGAAGATGGGGATGACGATGATGCGGATGAAGACGACGAGCCGGACGACGATGATTTAGACGATGACGATGATTCGGACGACGACGATGACTGGAACGATGACGAAGAGTCAGTCGACGATGATGATTTGGACGATGACGAAGAGGATTCTGCAGAAGAGCAACGCGTCGATGCCCTAGCTGAATCGGCAGATTCCGATGACCTCGAATTCGCGCAGGACCATGAACCGGATACGGCCGACGAAGAGGCTGAATTCCTGCAGGTGTTCGAAGATGACGCCTTGCTGGAGGAAGATGCAGACAGCAGTACCACGCCTGACGCGGAAGAAGAGCCCGTATTCGACGTACAAGCGGCAGATGATCCTGTGCACGACGAGCCTGCAGGGCCGGAGGCTGACGGAGAGACTCCCCAACACAAGACGCCGGATGCGGGTGCATCAATAATTGATTTTTCCACCGAGGAAGCGGAAGACGATCGCGATTTCTGATTCCCCAGACGCACTGACCAGGGGCTGCACCTGCACGTGCCCACTGTTACCAGGCCCGGTCAGTGCCCTTTGCCTGACCATTGAACCCTATGTCACTGACTACCGAGAAATTACAGAAAGTACTCGCCCGTGCCGGCTTCGGTTCGCGCCGCGAAGTCGAAGAGTGGATCGCCGCAGGCCGGGTCAAGGTGAACGGCAAGGTCGCGTCAGTGGGAGAGCGGGTGAGTGCCGATGACAAGATCCTGGTCGACGGCAAGAAGCTGGCGTCGAAGAACAAGACTAGGGAAGAGACCCGAGTATTGCTCTACAACAAACCCGAGGATGAGATCTGTACCCGCAAGGATCCCGAGGGCAGGCCGACCGTGTTCGACAGGCTACCGCCCATCAAGCATGGACGCTGGGTGTCCATAGGCCGACTGGATATCAATACCAGTGGTTTGTTGCTGTTCACCACCGATGGCGAACTGGCCAACAAGCTGACCCATCCCAGTTCCCAGATCGAAAGGGAATATGCTGTGCGCGTGATGGGAGAGGTCAAACCGGACATGGTGCAGGCCATGCACAAGGGGGTCATGATTGATGGTCATCTGTGCCGCTTCACCGACATACAATACTACGCAGGGACTGGCATCAACCAGTGGTATCACGTGGTGGTCATGGAGGGTCGCAACCGCGAGGTGCGCAAACTGTGGGAGTCGCAGGGCCTCAGGGTAAGCCGACTGAAGCGTGTCAGGTTTGGCCCCATATTTATCCCAAGCACAGTCAAGCGTGGCAGTTTTATCGAACTCAAGCAGAATGAAATCGACAAGCTGCGCCTCGCTGCAGAGCCTCCCTCAGAGTAACTGATTCTTCGCTCTTTCGTTCAGGCTGCGCGCCGAATCGGTTCCCGTCAATGATGCACAACCGAAGCTCAGGCTCACCTGGTGTTCATGGTGTTTCTTGAAGTGCGCTGTCACAGACCGCTCGATGCGGCGGGCGATCGATGCCGTACCCCTGGCGTCATTGTGCAGGATCAACTGGAAGTCCTTGCCCCCGATTCTCTGCAGCATGTCGGTACCTCGAAAAACCTCCAGGCTCTAGCCACTGTCCGCATGTACCTGCTGCCTGTTGCGGCGACGAATGCGAGAACGCATTCCTGCGGTCAGCGATTTCTTGCTTTCAGCTACTTTGCGAGGGTCGTGCCAACTCCGGCGTGGGACGGGGAAAGTGCCGGGTTTACAGGTACATAGCTGATTCCAGGCTGGGGCCAGGATATGGCAGGCAGGGGTGGGAGCGGCAAGCTATCCCCGCCGAACTCCGGCAAGCGGCAATCAGCTGCCGTCAAAACCCCGTACATCGAAGGCCCGGCCATGGAGGGCGTCGGCGTCCGGCCCGAACAGGTAGAGATAGACGGGCATGAGGGATTCTGCCGTGGGCTGCGAATCGGGCTTTTCAGCCGGGTAAGCGGCCTGCCGCATGGCCGTGCGAGTGCCCCCCGGGTTGAGGCTGTTAACCCGAATGTTGCTGGTTGTGGCCAGTTCATCAGCCAGAGTTTGCATCAGGCCCTCCACGGCGAACTTGCTGACGGCATAGGCTCCCCAATAGGCGCGACCCTGGCGGCCCACACTGGAAGAAGTAAACAGGATGCGTCCGGAGGCTGCGTTTTGCAGTGCTGGCAGCAGCGCGCGGGTTAGCATGAAGGCGGCGTTCACGTTGACCTTCATCAGGGTTTCCCATTCGCTCTCCGGATAAAACTCAATGGGGCTGCGCGCACCCAACAGGGCCGCGTTGTGGAGCAAGCCGTCCAGGGCCGGAAATTGCTCATTGAGGGATTCTGCTAATAGTTTGTAGTCATCAGCCTGGGCTGTCGCAAAGTCCATGGGGTGAATGATCACCTTGCCGGCTTGCCTGGCTTCGATGTCATCATAGAGGGCTTCCAGTTTTTCCTGGGAGCGGCCCAGGCAGATCACCGTGGCGCCGTGATCGGCAAAACTGTTGGCGCAGGCCTTGCCGATGCCATCACTGGCGCCAGTGATCATGATGACTTTGTCTTTCAGTAAATCTTCAGGCGGGTTGTATTCAAACATGGCTCAGGTTGTTCGTGAATCGAGTAGAGTGGGTTTATGGATCAGGCAAATTTCAAGGTGTTGAGTAATCCGGCGATCTGGCTGGGTTCCTGCACGATGAAGTCCGCATACCATTCCTCGGCCCTGGCCTCGGGGCCGAGATAGCCATAGGCGGCAGCGATCGCGATGACGTCGGCATTCTTGGCGGCCTGGATGTCGCGCAGGTGATCCCCCACATAGACCGTACGTTCCGTATTGGCAGACAGGGTCTCGCAGGCCTTCAGAATGGGTTCGGGATGGGGTTTCCTTTGCTCCACGTGATCGGGGCAGACCAGGGCACCACAGCGTTGCAGCAACTGCATGTTCTCCAACAGGCGCAGTGTGTATTTTTCCGGCTTGTTGGTCACGATGCCCCAGGGAATATTGCTCGCGTCCAGGTCGGCCAGCAGTTCGGCCAGGCCCGGATAGAGCAGGGCCTGGGTATGGGCGAGTTCCTCGTAGTAGAGGTCAAGCAGGCGCTGGTTTAAGCCTTCGAATGACGCATGGTCTTCATCGATGGCGAAGGCCAGTTTCACCAGGGCCCGGGCTCCGTCTGAAACCGTCTGGTAGATGCGCTCGCTGGTGACAGCCTGGCGATTGTTTTCAGCAGTCAACTTGTCGAGAACGACCTTGAAGTCCTGTGCCGTATCGATAAGGCTGCCATCGAGGTCGAACAACACACATTCTATGGAGGTATCGAGCGCCATCCCTAATTGCTCTCCTTGCCGTAGCAGGTCAGGTAGTTGACGTCCAGATTAGTGGTCAGGGAATAGCGCTTGCTGAGCGGGTTGTATCCCATGCCTATCTGGTCTTTGAGAGTCAGGCTATGTTCCCGTGCCCAGGCTGCCAGTTCGGAAGGGCGAATGAATTTTTCATAGTCATGGGTTCCGCGGGGCAGCAGGTTTAGCACGTACTCTGCGCCGACTATGGCGAACAGGTAGGACTTGGGATTGCGATTGATGGTAGAAAAAAACACGAGCCCGCCGGGCTTCACAAGCGTGTGGCAGGCTTTCACTACCGCCGAGGGGTCAGGCACGTGCTCCAGCATCTCCAGACAGGTCACCACGTCAAACTGACCCGGCTGTTCGGCAGCGAGTTCCTCTGCTGCGCATTTGCGATAGTCGATATCCAGTTTACTCTCCAAAAGATGCAGGCGTGCCACGGACAGGGACGCCTCCGCCATATCGATCGCGGTAACCCGGGCGCCGTGATGCGCCATGGCCTCGGAGAGAATGCCGCCACCACAACCCACGTCCAGCACAGACAGGCCGGCCAGGTTCACGTGCCGACTGATGTAATTCATGCGCAGGGGATTGATCTCATGCAGTGGCTTGAATTCACTGTTTGGATCCCACCAGCGCGCCGCAAGGGCTTCGAACTTTCGGATTTCAGATTGATCTACGTTTTCCATCGATGTCTACTCGCTGATGAATTTCTTCTGCCAATAGGCAGCCTGTTCCCTTATAAACGCTTCATCCAGGGTCTTGAGTTCACCTTCCGCCAGCAGGGCCTTGCCGGAACACCAGACGTGGGATACCTGATGGGCTCCGGTCGCGTAAACCAGGTGTGACAGGGGATTGTTTACCGGCGTGGTATGCAGGGGCTGCATCGAAACCGCGGCCAGGTCTGCATACTTGCCTGCTTCCAGGCTGCCGACAAGAGAATCCAGTCCCATGGCGCGCGCACTGCTGATGGTGGCCATCTCCAGTGCATAACTGGCAGGAACCGCTGACGCGTCCTCGGCAACGGCCTTGCCCAGCATTGCGGCCAGTTGCATCTCACCGAACATATCCAGGTCATTGTTGCTGGCCGCGCCATCCGTTCCCAGGGCGACGTTTACCTTGTGACGCCGCAATTTTTCTACCTCACAGAATCCGCTGGCGAGTTTGAGGTTGGAGGAGGGGCAGTGCACAACGCTGGCACCCTGTTCCGCCAGCGCCTGCATCTCAGCCTCGGTCAATTGCGTGGCATGGACGCAAACGAGTCGGGGGCTGATCAAGCCGAGCTCAGCCATGCGTTGCAGTGGGCGCCTGCCATCGGCAGCGATGGCGTCGGCAACTTCCTGTGCAGTTTCATGCATGTGGATGTGAATCGGCACGTCCAACTCTTCCGCGAGCACCGCGATTTTTCGCAGGGGCTCATCCGACACGGTATAGGGAGCGTGAGGACCGAATGCGCTGTAGATGAGTTCGCTGCTGCGGTAATCGTCGTGTAGCTGGGTGGCCTTGCTGATGTATTCATCGGCATCCTGTGCCCAGGCCGTGGGGAAATCCAGAACCGGACTGGCCAGTTGCACGCGCATGTGGGCATCGGCAGCGGCACGCGCCACTTCATCGGGAAAGAAGTACATGTCGGCGAAACAGGTTGTACCCCCGGCTATCATCTCCGCCATGGCGAGCAGTGCCCCTTCATGGACAAACCTGGCGCTGACATAGTTGCTTTCCAGCGGCCAGATTCGTTCCTCCAGCCACTGCTTGAGCGGAATATCATCGGCAATGCCCCTGAACAGCGCCATGGCGGAGTGGCCGTGGGCGTTGACCAGTCCGGGCATCAGCACGTGGTGAGGGAGTGACACGGATTCCGAGGCCTGGTAGCGCTGCTTGAACTCCCGGGTAGGCCCGATCGCCAGAATCTTCCTGTCTTTTATCGCCACGCTGTGGTTTTCCAGCACCACACCCCGGGGTACGACCGGGATGATCCAGGCGCTGCTTATCAACAAGTCGATCGCTGTTTTGTCTGATTGATCCAAGGAAAACCTCTCCGCTGGTTACTGGGCTGGCAGCACCGTCCCGAAGACTGCCCCGTGAGCCGAAAATCGCTCCGCAAGGGAGTAATTTGAGGGCGGCGATTATACCCATTTTGATGATAAAGTGCGCCCCCGTATCGAGGCCGGGAAGTGATTCGCAAGTTGCTGAATTTAATGGGGAAAATTCTCGATTTTTTGACCCGTTTGGGTGTCATTTCAAGCCCGGAATATGGTACACTTTCAGCCTCGGTATGAAGCCCGATCGGGGCCTCGAAATGAGCTTGCCTGGCGCCAGAAAAATACGCGGCTGGACCCTCGAAATCAGTAAAAAAATTGCATCGGAACGCCGATAACAATACAGAATACAGGACCGAATTCGATAGCAAACGAGATGCCTACGCAATTGCTACTACGCCATTTTACCCAGCGCGTTACCCAACTCAGCGATTCCCTCACGAAACCCGACGAAGTCTAGGAAAGATCTGATCTATGTCTGAATTTGCCAAGCAGGTCTTGCCTGTTGCATTAGAAAGCGAAATGCGCGAGTCGTATCTCGCCTATGCCATGAGCGTGATTGTCGGAAGGGCGCTGCCAGACGTACGCGATGGCCTGAAGCCGGTGCATCGTCGGGTCCTGTTCGCGATGAACGTGCTTTCGAACGACTACAACAAGCCCTACAAGAAGTCTGCCCGTGTGGTGGGTGATGTTATTGGTAAATACCACCCCCACGGCGATTCTGCCGTCTACGACACCATCGTCCGTATGGCCCAGAATTTCTCACTGCGTTATCCGCTGGTGGATGGGCAGGGCAATTTTGGTTCCATCGATGGCGATGCCGCCGCCGCCATGCGTTATACAGAGATTCGCATGGCCAAGATCGCCCATGATCTGCTGGCCGATCTCGACAAGGAAACCGTCGATTTCTCGGAAAATTATGATGGCACCGAGCTAATCCCCGATGTCCTGCCAACCCGGGTACCGGCGCTGCTGGTGAACGGTTCGTCCGGTATCGCCGTCGGTATGGCGACCAATATACCACCCCACAATCTCAGTGAAGTGATACATGGCGCTATCGCCTTGCTGGACAATCCGGATCTGGATGTGGATGCCCTGATGGAGCATATACAGGGTCCGGACTTCCCCACCGCCGGCATAATCAACGGTAAGGCCGGCATCGTGCAGGCCTATCGCACGGGCAGGGGCAGGATCTACGTCCGCGCCAAAGCAGAAATCATCGACAATGAGAAGACTGGCAAACAGAGCATCATCGTCACGGAGATTCCCTACCAGCTGAACAAGGCGCGCCTGATCGAACGTATCGCCGAACTGGTCAAGGACAAGAAAATCGAAGGTATTACCGAGCTGCGCGATGAATCCGACAAGGATGGCCTGCGCATCGTCATCGAGTTGCGCAAGGGCGAGATGGGCGAGGTGATACTCAATAATCTCTATGCCCAGACCCAGATGCAGTCCGTGTTTGGTATCAACATGGTGGCCCTGGTCGATGGCCAGCCCCGCCTGCTTAACCTCAAGGAAATGCTCGATGCCTTCCTGCGCCATCGCAGGGAAGTCGTCTCGCGGCGCACTACCTATCTGCTGCGCAAGGCGCGGGAGAGAGGTCACGTGCTGGAAGGCCTGGCCGTTGCCCTGGCGAATATCGATGCGGTTATCGAACTGATCAAGACATCTCCGTCCTCCGCCGAGGCCAAGGAAAAACTGCTCGCTCGCTCCTGGAAATCGGACAGCGTGCTGACGATGCTGGGCGCGGTGGGTGCCGATGCCTGCCGTCCCGACAACCTGCCCGATCAGTATGGGCTGAAAGATGCCGAATATTACCTGTCGCCGGAACAGGCGCAGGCCATTCTCGAGTTGAGGCTGCATCGCCTGACCGGGCTGGAACACGAAAAACTGATCAACGACTACAAAGAGTTGCTGGTCCAGATCGCAGACTATATCGATATCCTCGAGAACCGCTCCCGACTCATCTCCGTGGTCCGGGAAGAGATGGAAGCGCTGTTGAACGAATACGGCGACGAGCGACGCACCGAGATTGTGGGTTCGCAGCAGGATCTCACCGCGGAAGACCTGATTTCCGAAGAAGATCGTGTGGTCACCATCTCCCAGGGCGGCTATGCAAAATCCCAGCCGCTGGCAGACTATTCTGCTCAGCGTCGTGGCGGCATGGGCAAGGCTGCCGCCACGGTGAAGGACGAGGATTTCGTCGAGCATCTGCTGATAGCCAATACCCACGACACGCTGCTGTGCTTCAGCAGTGTGGGTAAGGTGTATTGGTTGAAGGTCTACCAGATACCTGTGGCCAGCAGAACGTCCAGGGGCAAGCCCATCATCAATATCCTGCCACTGGAAGAGAACGAACGAATTACCAATATGCTGCCGGTGAGCGAATACACCGAGAACCACTTCGTGTTCATGGCGACCGCCAACGGCACGGTGAAGAAAACGGCCCTGGATAATTTCGCCCGCCAGCGCAGCGTTGGCCTCAGGGCCATCGAACTGGACGAAGGCGATGAACTGGTAGGCACGGCAATTACCGATGGCAGCAGAGATGTGATGCTGGTGAGCAGCAGCGGCAAGGCGATTCGCTTCGCAGAGAGTGATGTCCGTCCCATGGGCAGAACCGCCAGGGGAGTGCGGGGTATTCGCATGGCGGATGGCTTCAGCATGATCGCATTGATCATTCCCGCGGAGGGTAAACAGATCCTCACGGTCAGTGAGAACGGATACGGCAAGCGAACCAATACCGAGGAATTTCCCCAGTATGGGCGCGGCGGCCAGGGTGTTATCGCCATGCAGACCAGTAAGCGCAATGGCGCCGTGGTAGGCGCGGTGCAGGTCACCGACAACGAGGAGATCATGCTTATCTCGGACAAGGGTACCCTGGTGCGTACCCGGGTTGCCGAGGTCTCGGTACAGGGCAGGAACACCCAGGGCGTGCGACTCATCAAGTTGAAGGAAGGTGAGGCGCTCGTAGGACTGGAGCGTGTCGAAGAGCCCAGTGAGGAAGACGTCGAAGAAGCTGTTTCAGCGGCGGAACAAACTGGCGAGGCAGCTTCTGCCGGTGTACCCGATGAAGAGCCCTCAGCGGATAAAGAGCCCTCAGCGGATGAAGAGCCCCCAGCCGATCCCGAAACCGACGACTAAGTGCCAGGTCGCATACTACAGCGCTAAACGAAACCAGCCTGGCAGGCTGGCCAGGATTTCAATTGAAAGCTAAGCCCACAGTTGCCTATCTGGGTCCGGCAGGAACCTTTACCCAGGCGGCCGCCCTCAATCATTTCGGTGATACGATCACGCTGAAATCATGCGTCACCATTGGGGATGTGTTTACCCGTGTCGAATCCGGAGCCGTCGATTTTGGCGTGGTGCCGGTAGAAAATTCGACGGAGGGAATCGTCAATAACACCCAGGACTGCCTGGTAGACAGCAAGGTAAAGATATGTGGTGAAGAGATCATCCCGATTCATCATCACCTGCTGGTGGATGCCAGTAGTCCTGACATGACCATCAAACGCATAGCTTCCCACCAGCAGTCTCTGGCCCAGTGCCGGGGTTGGTTGCAGAAGCATTATCCCGATGTGGAACTGGTGGAGTGTTCAAGCAATGCCGAAGCCGCGGCCTCGGTAGATGCCGATAACGGCACCGCCGCTATTGCCGGTGACCTGGCTGCTGCGACATACCACTTGCATGTCAGGGATCGCGCAATTCAGGACCAGGACCATAACAGTACCCGCTTTCTCATTCTGGGCTCCGACCCCGTGCCTGCCACGGGCCGGGACAAGACCAGTGTGCTCATCTACACGGCCAACAAGCCAGGTGCGCTGTTCCGCGTGTTGGAACCCTTTGAGAACTTACAGATCAGTCTGACCAAGATCGATTCCAGGCCATCCAAGCGACAGGCCTGGGAATATGTATTCTTCATCGACTTCGAGGGACACGAAGCTGACGCGAGGGTGCAGGATCTGTTTGCACGTCTTGCCGACAGGACTGAAGAAATCAAGGTGCTGGGTTCCTATCCGGCGTTCGCGAAATAACACGGATAAATAGTCAGCATCCGGGATCTTTCCATTGGACAAGCAAAAGACATTAATCGCAGGGTTGGGGCTAATCGGGGGCAGTCTCGCTTCCGCGCTGCGCAAGAATGATCCTGAGTGCATATTGCTGGGCGCTGACAGCAATGCGGCGTCTGTAGCGGCCGCCCTGGAATCAGGAGTGATCAATCAGGGTGGTGAGCTGGAAGAGTTGCTTCCGAAAGCCGACCTGTTGGTACTGGCGCTGCCGCCCCTGGCCATCTCCGGTATCGTGAACCTGGTGGCGAGCAAGGTCTCGCCGACCTGTGTCATCACCGATGTAGGTAGCGTCAAGTCGCACATTATAGAAGCGGTAAACAGCCTGGGTGCCGATTTCAGTGCCCGATTCGTGCCTGGTCACCCGATCGCAGGTTCGGAACAGAGTGGCTTCTCTGCGGCGAAATCCGATCTCTTTGCGCAGCGCAAGGTCATTCTCACTCCCCAGCGACACACCGCGCCGACGGCGATTGCCAGAGTGAACGCGATGTGGCGCAAGGCCGGGGCCGAGATCCTGGGCATGTCGCCAGGCCGCCATGACCGGGTGCTGGCTGCCACCAGCCATCTGCCGCACCTGCTGGCCTATGCAATCGTGGATATGCTCCTGCACACGGAGGACAGCGATGACATCTTTCGCTACGCGGCGGGCGGGTTTGCCGATTTCAGCAGGGTGGCCTCCAGCAATGCGAGGATGTGGTCCGATATTTTTGCCGCCAACAGCGAGGCAACTGTCGCGGTGCTGGACGACTACATCGCCAACCTGGAATCGCTGAAGCGACGCATACAGAACCGCGACCTCGAAGGCATGATGGCAATCTTCGAGCGAGCCAAGCAGACGCGCGATAATTTTATCAAGAAGCATTACAACACCGGAAAAGATTCTATGGATAGCCCATCTCGAGAAGTCGTATTCAAGGTTGAGCCCGGGGGTTCAGTGGCAGGAAAACTGCGGGTTCCCGGAGACAAATCGATTTCTCATCGCTCGGTTATTTTCGGTTCGCTGGCAGACGGCATCACCGAGGTTACAGGCTTCCTTGAGGGTGAAGATGCCCTTAACACCGTGGCTGCATTCAGGGAAATGGGCGTAACCATTATCGGGCCTGAGCAGGGTAGTCTCACGATTTACGGCGTGGGCAAGCACGGCTTGCAGGCGCCACGTAAACCACTTTACATGGGCAATTCCGGAACGGCGATGCGCCTCATGGCCGGCTTGCTGGCGGCGCAGGATTTCGAGAGTGAATTGAGTGGGGATGAATCGCTGAGTGGTCGTCCCATGGGGCGGGTGGCCGATCCCTTGCGCGAGATGGGCGCGACTATTGAAACAGCCGCCGGCGGCACACCGCCGTTGCGTATCAGGGGCAGCAAGCTAAAGGCAATCGACTACACCATGCCGGTGGCCAGTGCCCAGGTCAAATCCTGCCTGCTGCTGGCCGGGCTGTATGCCGAGGGTCTTACCCGCATTACCGAGCCGGCGGTCTGCAGGGATCACACGGAACGCATGCTGACCGGCTTCGGCGTCGAAGTAGGGGGCGGCTATCCCGACCCCACTGTCACCCTCAGGGAGGGGCAACGCCTGACCGCCACCAGCATCGAGGTCCCAGCCGACATCTCCTCGGCCGCATTCTTCCTGGTTGCTGCCTCGATCGCCCCGGGATCGGACCTTACCCTGGAGCATGTGGGTATCAATCCAACCCGCATCGGTATCATTACCATCCTGCAGCAGATGGGTGCCAACTTGAGCCTGCACAATGAGCGGGTAGTGGGCGGTGAGCCGGTGGCCGATATCCGGGTGCAGCACGCCAATCTCAGGGGAATCGAGATCGATCGCGCCCTGGTACCCCTGGCCATCGATGAATTTCCTGTGCTCTTCGTGGCCGCCGCCTGCGCGCAGGGTGAGACCCTGTTGCGGGGTGCGGAAGAACTACGGGTGAAGGAGAGTGACCGACTGGACGCCATGGCCCAGGGTCTGCAATCCCTTGGGGTTGAACTGGAGACCTATCCGGATGGAATTCGTATTCAGGGCGGCACGCTGGGTGGAGGCGTCATCGACAGCCACGGTGACCACAGGATAGCCATGGCTTTCGCCGTTGCGGCCCTGCGTGCCCGGGACGCCATTACCATCAGGAATTGCCAGAACGTGGCCACATCGTTCCCGGGTTTCGCCGAAGTCGCCCGTGACGCAGGCCTGGCGCTGAGCGAGACCCTGGAATGAGCGAAGAGGCTTCACAGGTACCGGTAATCGCCATCGATGGCCCCTCGGGTACCGGCAAGGGTACGGTGGCAGATCATGTTGCCAAGTCCCTCGGTTTTCACCTGCTGGACAGCGGTGCCCTGTACCGGGTGCTGGGAATCGCGGTGGCGAAGCGAGGAATAGACCTCGATGATGTTGAGGCCGTGGCCGCCGTCGCCAGGGACCTGGACCTGGAATTCGGCGCCAGCGGACCGGGTTCCATTCACCTCAACGGGGAAGACGTCAGCCTCGAAATCCGCACCGATCTGGGCAGTGACATGGCGTCCAGGGTTGGCGCTATCCCGCAAGCCCGGGAAGCCCTGCTCCAGCGCCAGTTGGCCTTCCGAAAACCGCCGGGTCTGGTGGCGGACGGGCGCGATATGGGCACGGTCGTTTTTCCCGATTCCGTGCTCAAAATTTACCTCACGGCCAGCGCCGAGGAGAGGGCGAACAGGCGATATAAGCAGTTGATAGATAAGGGAATCGATGTTAAGCTGCCCGCCCTTTTGCAGGACCTGAAGGAGCGTGACGCCCGCGATAGCGAGCGCAGCATCTCTCCTCTGAAACCGGCTGCTGATGCTTTCGTCCTCGATACTACTACACTGTCAGAGAAACAGGTGATGGATCGGGTCATGGACATGGTGTCCAAAGCACTCGCTTAAGCCTGAATCAATGTCAGCCCCGCAAAGGAAACCGGTGTTCTCACTTGACTCCCCCAGCCTCGGCAAGTGTGGAATGTAAAGCAATTACCCCCGCGACTGCTGGATCGCAACAATATTTACAAAGTTTTTAAGTAAATTTTGTAAATATCTGTTTTTATTGGATTATTAAATGAGCGAAAGTTTTGCAGATCTGTTCGAACAGAGTTTGAACGAGATCGATATGACCCCTGGTGCCATCGTAACTGGTACCGTAATTGACATCGATTCTGACTGGGTAACGGTACACGCCGGCCTCAAATCTGAAGGTGTCATTCCCCGCAACCAATTCCTCGATGAGCAGGGCAATCTGCCACTGGCGATTGGCGATGAAGTTAAAGTCGCGCTGGAAACCGTGGAAGACGGTTTCGGCGAAACCCGTCTGTCCCGTGAGAAGGCCAAGCGCGCCGAATCCTGGATGGAACTGGAAGCAGCCTACGAGAAGAACGATATCGTCACCGGTGTCATCAATGGCAAGGTGAAGGGCGGTTTCACCGTAGACCTGAACAATATTCGTGCATTCCTGCCAGGCTCCCTGGTGGACGTGCGCCCCGTGCGCGATACCCTGCATCTGGAAGGCCAGGAGCTGGAATTCCGTTTGATCAAGCTGGATCGCAAGCGCAATAACGTGGTGGTTTCCCGCCGTGCCGTACTGGAATCCGTCAGCACCGAAGAGCGCGATGCGCTGCTGGAGAAACTGCAGGAAGGTATTTCCGTCAAGGGTATCGTGAAGAACCTGACCGACTACGGTGCCTTCGTGGACCTGGGCGGTGTCGATGGCCTGCTGCATATCACCGATATGTCCTGGAAGCGCATCAAGCATCCGAGCGAAATCGTCAATGTGGGCGATGAGATCGATGTGAAGGTCCTGAAATACGACCGCGATCGCAACCGTGTATCCCTCGGCCTCAAGCAACTGGGTGAAGATCCCTGGGTGGCCATCAAGCAGCGCTATCCGGAGAACACCCGGGTCAAGGCTGTGGTTACCAACCTCACCGACTACGGCTGCTTCGCCGAGCTGGAAGAGGGTGTTGAAGGACTGGTTCACGTGTCCGAAATGGACTGGACCAACAAGAACATCCACCCCTCCAAGGTCGTGAATCTGGGCGATGAAATCGATGTGATGATTCTCGACATCGACGAAGAGCGTCGTCGTATTTCCCTCGGTATCAAGCAGTGCTTCCAGAATCCCTGGGACGGCTTCGCCGAGAATTTCAACAAGGGCGACAAGATCAGCGGCAGCATCAAGTCCATCACTGATTTCGGCATCTTCATCGGCCTCGATGGCAACATCGACGGACTGGTTCACCTGTCCGACATCTCCTGGGATGAGACCGGCGAAGAGGCTGTGCGCAACTACAAGAAAGGTGATGAGATCGAGACCGTTATTCTGTCCATCGACCCGGAACGTGAGCGCATCTCACTCGGCATCAAGCAACTGGAAGATGATCCTTTCATGAACTATGCCTCCGAGTTTGAGAAAGGCAGCATCGTGAAAGGCACCGTCACCTCCGTAGATGCCAAGTCTGCCACGCTGTCTCTTGGCGAAGGCATCGAGGGTGTGCTGCGCGCATCTGAGATCAGCCGCGACAAGGTTGAAGATGCTCGTAATGCATTGAAAGAAGGCGATGAGATCGAGGTCAAGATCGTCAGCGTCGATCGCAAGAACAGGGTGTTGAGCCTGTCTGTCAAGGCGATCGAAATCGATGATGAGAAGGCGGCTATCCAGGAGCACAAGAACCAGGAAGCTGCCGATGTGTCTCCGGCTACCATCGGTGACCTCATCAAGGCCGAGATGGATAAAAGTTAATTCTTTTAATAAATCAAAGGTTTATGGTAGCCTACCCGGGTTATCGGATAAGCCTCGGCAAGCCCGGCAGGAAATCCCTGTCGAATGCCGCTGAACAGGGTAGCCGTCCCCCCGGGGCGGCTACCTGAATCAAGGCAGCGGCATCCGCGGTAAGAAGACGGCGGTATATAGAGCGGTATATAGAAAGACAGGGGATAAAAATGACAAAGTCTGAACTGATCGACCGTATCGCAAGCAAGCAGACACAGCTTTCATCCAAGGATGTTGAGCTGGCGGTCAAGGCTGTTATCGAATACATGTCTCAGGTGCTCGCCGACGGTGGGCGAATCGAGATTCGCGGTTTCGGCAGTTTTTCCTTGCACTACAGGGTGCCAAGAATTGGTCGTAACCCGAAGACTGGCACCCCCGTTGCACTGAGTGGCAAGTATGTACCGCACTTCAAGCCCGGCAAGGAATTGCGAGATCGGGTGAATAACAGCATGCTGGCTGAGCAACAGTTCTAGTCGCCAAATCAGGCGCTACCGGACTCTGATCCTCATACGAAACGGCATGACTCATTGAGTCATGCCGTTTTTATTTAGGCAAATTAATTTCCAGTAGATTGATTTCGCTCTACTAACTTCAACCATCGACTTGAATTAAACTTCATGAGAGTTCAATCGGGATTGCAGGAATGCGCAAGTTAGGCAATCTATTCTCAGGTCTGTTTCTTGTACTGGTCTTTGTCGCCAGTATCACCTTCTCCTATTTTAATGCGACTCCCGTGGCGATCAGTTTTGGCAACCTGGAGTTTCCCGCCTTGCCCGTGTCGGTCTGGATAATCGGCGCGTTCGTGAGTGGTGGCATCATCGGGCTATTGCTTGGCTTGGGCATCTTTCGACAGCTCCGCTCGCGCTCCGAGATGCGGCGCATGAAGAAAGAGCTGACTGCGGCAAAACAGGAGCTCAAGCAGTTACGCTCCGTATCCCTGAGGGACCTGCAGTAACATGGCTAACCTGGAAATCTATGTTCTCCTGCTGTTTGCTGTGATCGCCGGCTGGCTGCTGGGTCGCTTCGGTGATCGCAGGCTCACAAGGCCACGGCAGTCCGGCACCGATGTGCAGGATATTTTTCGCGATTATTTCGTGGGCCTGAACTATTTGCTGAACGATGAGCCCGATGAAGCCATCGACACCTTCATCCGGGCACTGGAAGTTGACAGCGACACTATAGAGACTCACCTGGCGCTGGGCTCATTGCTGCGCAGACGGGGCAAGGTGGACAAGGCGATAAAAGTGCACCAGACCCTCCTGGCCCGGCCGGGCCTGGAAAGCAGCTTCTTCGATTCCACCCGTATCCAGTTATCCCTGGACTATATTGCGGCTGGACTGCTGGATCGGGCCGAGAGACTCCTGAAGGAAATCCTGGAGGACGATCGGGCGTCGAAATGGGAAGCCCTGCGTCACCTGATTACCATTTACCAGACCGAGAAAGAATGGGAACTCGCGGTGGAGTATTCCCAGCGGCTGCTGGTGAATCCCGTCTACAAGAAGGACCCCAAGACCCTGTCGGTCGCGGCGCATTATTGCTGCGAGCTCGCGCTTGCTGCCATGCAGGAACAGCAGTCCGGCAGGGCTCGGCAATGCATCAAGCGTGCATTCGGCTTCGATCGCAAGCACTCGCGGGCCAGCCTCGTGCTGGCGACACTGGAACAGAAGCTGGGCAACTATCAGCAGGCTATCAAGGAACTGGTACGCGCTCGCGCGACCCGGCCTGATTACACTCAACTGGTAATCCAGCCGCTTCATGATTGCCACGAGCAACTTGGTATAATGCGTGAGCTGGAATCCCTGTTGACCCGGATGCATCAGGAGTCGCCGCATCCCGAACTGGTGTTGGCCCTGACGCGATTAAAACGGCAAAACCAGGGTTCAGAAGCGGCCTTCCTGTTTCTCAGTGGCCAACTGGCGCAGCATGCAAGCCTGGAGGGCGTAAAAGAATTGCTGCAGCTGAAAATGGGTTCCGGGGATACACAGTCTGATGCAGGCTTGCAGGCTGTGCCGCAGATTCTCGATGCGTTACAGAATCAAAGGGCAGCACACCAGTGCACCCATTGCGGTTATGAATCCAGGAGCCTTTACTGGCTCTGCCCCAGCTGCCAACAGTGGGACAGCATCAGGCCGCGGGTAGAGAAGGTCACTTGATCAGGGGCTCCTCAATAGGGGCAGCGAGCGCCAGCTTGCACAATCCATCACTCAAACCAGGGAAATTGTCTTGGAAAAACCAATCATCATCGCCATGGATTTCGATACCGAGGAATCCGCACTCAGCTTGCTCGACCAGTTGGATCCGCAAAAATGCCGGGTAAAGATCGGCAAGGAACTGTTCACCCTGGCGGGGCCGCAATTCGTCAGGAACGTGATCGGGCGTGGCTTCGATGTCTTCCTCGACCTCAAGTTTCATGACATCCCCAATACGGTCGCGCGCGCTTCCAGGGTGGCAGCCGACCTGGGTGTGTGGATGCTGAATGTCCATGCCTCGGGGGGCAGGGCGATGATGGAAGAGACCCACAAGGCCCTCGCCGACTATGGAAACGACAAGCCCCTGCTGATCGCGGTCACGGTGCTCACCAGTCTCGCCGACTCCGATCTGCGGGAAATCGGCTTCGAGCGCTCTCCTGCTGAGCAGGTGAGCAAACTGGCGGCACTGACCAGGGATTGTGGCCTCGATGGCGTCGTCTGTTCTGCGGCGGAGGCACCGGCACTCAGGTCCCAGTCCGGAAGTGATTTCATCCTGGTAACACCGGGAATTCGTCGCCCCGAGGATGCCCGGGGAGACCAGAAGCGGGTCATCGGACCCGCCGAGGCCATTCAGTCAGGCAGCAGTTACCTGGTCGTGGGCAGGCCCATAACCCGGGCCGAGTCACCACTGCAGGCGCTTGAGGCGTTTAATTCGGCCGTGGCTGGCGTTCGCTAGCACCTGGACTAGACTGAACCCGGCAACAACTGGGTTGCGATTCAACCACTGATAAGGATATTGGTATGTCTCGTCTTTCACTACTGGGCGCACTTTGTGCGCTACTCTTTGGACTCTTTTCCACCCCTGTTCTCGCTGCGGAATCTCCCCAGGCAAGCAGCGAGCAGCTTAGCCAGCTCGATATCAATAAGGCAGACGCGAGCGCTATCGCGTCGGCCCTCGATGGCATCGGCATGGTGAAGGCGGAAGAGATCGTCGCCTATCGGGAGATGTTCGGTAATTTCCGTTCCCTGGATGAATTGCTGGCGGTTCCCGGGATAGGTGAGGTCACCCTGGAGAAGAACCGCCATCGCATCGTCATCACGGCGGACTAGCTGCACACGGAATTCGGCACTTTCGGATTTGCTTTCAGTAGTATCTGAAAGTGCCTGATTCTTATACTGAAAATCACACCCTTCACGTTATAATCCCGGATTTGACGACGGGAACGCGCCATGCTTGGCACGCAAGAGATGCAATCGATGCTGTGGCTGTGGCCGTGTGTATTTCTTGTCGCCGCATTCATTACCGGTGCCATTCGCCGGTTCGCACTGCAGCGTCAGGTTCTGGATGTTCCTGTCGCCCGCAGTGCCCATTCCATGCCAACTCCGGTAGGCGGTGGTCTGAGCATCGTCCTGCTGTTTGGTCTGTTATCCACCTATTTCTACTCACAGGATCTAATCAGCAACGCCCTGTACCTGGGACTCTGTGGCGCGATGGCGGTGGCCGTCGTGGGCCTGCTCGATGATCTCTACCAATTACATGTGTTATGGCGCATGCCCTTGCACTTCAGCGCAGCCGTGTGGTCGGTCTGGTGGCTGGGGGATATTCCGGCAATTGGGGTCGCGGGTTTTCTGATTGATCAGCAGTGGTTGCTGACGCTACTCGCCGTGCTGGCCCTGGTGTGGCTACTGAACCTTTACAACTTCATGGACGGGATCGATGGCATTGCGGCCACGGAATTGCTGTTTGTAAACCTGGTGTCATTGTTGTTCGTTATAAACAGCGATTCGATTGATATCGCGCTGCTCAGTCTCCTGCTCATCAGCGCTGCGGCCGGCTTCCTGTTGTGGAACTGGCCGCCCGCCAAGATTTTCATGGGCGATGTGGGCAGCGGCTTCTGTGGTTTTACGCTGGGTGTATTGGCAATTATTTCCATGCAGTCCGGGCTGCTGACGGTGTGGACCTGGGTCATCCTGCTGGGGGTCTTCGTCACCGATTCCACGTTTACCCTGTTACGCAGGTTATGGCGCGGTGAGCGCTGGTATGAGGGGCATGCTTCCCATGCCTACCAGCATGCTGCACGACGATATAAGAGTCACGCCAAAGTGACGATAACCATAATAGCGATTAACTGCCTGTGGCTGGCGCCACTGGCCTGGCTCTCGGTGAGGATGCCAGAACTGGGATTTTTTCTCAGTTTAATCGCCCTGGCGCCACTCGTTGCTGCCGCTTTCCGCCTGCAGGCAGGAACGAGTAGTATCGAGTAGTATCCAAACCAGGAGGCGCCACAGGGCCATTTCTCTTGTTAGAATTGGGTACGGGCCTGTGAAGGCAGAATCCAGCGACCAGGCTCCATGCCTGGGAAATTTATTCAAAGGGATCGAATAGAGAAGCATGCACCTGCATTCCATTCCGTTATCACGCTCTATCAAGCAACTCATTATGATGACAGCCGATGTCGTGATGATGGTGATGGCGTTGGCATTTTCCTTTGCGCTGCTGGGCATGGATTTCCTCGCCCAGGACCAGCGCTTCTACGCCTATCTGTCCGTGGCCACGGTAATCAGCATCCTGATCTTTATCCGGATTGGTCTGTACCGGGTATTGCTTCTCTATATGGGGCTGCAGGCAGCCTTCATCATCCTGCAGGGGGTTACCTTCGCCACCTGTTTGCTGGCCGCGTCCTATTTCTTCTCACACGCACCCCAGGAATCTGATTACTCGGTACTGCCGATCTTCTGGATGATCTCGGTGTTGTTCGTGGGCGGCAGTCGATTCGTCGCCAAGGTATTACTGCAGAGTCTCATCCAGAATTTCCGTCCCAAGGAACCCGTCATCATTTATGGTGCAGGTAGCTCCGGCATGCAACTCGTGGTCGCGCTACAGAACGGTGACCAGTATCTGCCGGTCGCCTTCGTGGATGACAGCCAGAGCATCGTAGGCAGCACCGTGCACGGCATCAGGGTATACAGCCCCAACTCTCTCTATGAACTGATCGAAAACTTTTCCGTGCGGCAGATTCTGTTGGCGATTCCCTCGGCGACCCATGCCGAGAGGAAAGAGATTCTTAACCGCCTCGAGCACCTGCCGGTACACGTGAAGACAGTTCCGGACCTGTTCGACATGGTGTCGGGCAAGGTAGGGGTGGACGAGATCCGGGATATCGATATCGAGGATCTGCTGGGCAGGGATATCGTACCACCGAATCCGGAATTGCTGGGCGCCTGTATCGCCGGCCAGTCGGTGATGGTAACCGGTGCGGGAGGCTCGATCGGATCGGAGCTGTGTCGCCAGATTATCACCATCAATCCGGCTCGTCTGGTGCTGCTGGATTCCTTCGAGTACGGGCTCTACGAGGTCGAGAACGAATTGCGGGAAAGCCTGAAGGGCATCGAGCACGGCGAGGATATCGAGATCGTCGCCTTGCTCGGATCGGTGTGTAACCGTGCCCAGATGGAAAACGCCATCAAGAGCTTTGCCGTGGATACGGTTTACCATGTAGCTGCCTATAAACAGGTACCCATGGTGGAAAAGAACATCGTGGAAGGCGCGCACAACAATATCTTCGGTACACTGATTTCGGCCCAGGCTGCCGAGTCACTGGGTGTGACGAATTTCGTCTTCATCTCTACCGACAAGGCGGTGCGACCAACCAACTTTATGGGGGCCACGAAACGCTGTGCCGAGCAGGTCCTGCAGGCCATGGCCCAGGGCGGCAGCAAGACCCGTTTCAGCATCGTGCGTTTTGGCAATGTGCTGGGTTCTTCCGGGTCCGTGGTGCCACTGTTTCGCAAACAGATCAGCAGCGGCGGTCCGGTGACCGTTACCCATCCTGAAGTGACCCGCTATTTCATGACCGTGCAGGAAGCCGCCCAGCTGGTGTTACAGGCAGGCTCCATGGCTACCGGAGGCGACGTCTTCGTGCTCGACATGCACGAGCCCATTCGCATCATCGATCTGGCGAAGAAGATGGTGCACCTCATGGGTTATGACGTGAAGGATGAGAATTCCTATCGTGGCGATATCGCTATCGAGTACACCGGCCTGCGTCCGGGTGAAAAACTCTATGAGGAATTACTGATAGGGGAGTCGGTAACCGGTACCGAGCATCCCAAGATCATGCGCGCCGAGGAGGAAACCCTGTCCCTCGACGCCCTGAAAGACCTGTTGCAGCGCCTCGAGGTGGCTTGTCGGGAAATCAACCTGCCAGAGGTGAAGGCGATCCTGATGGAAGCGGTGGATGGCTTCGACCCCAAAGAGGAAGTAAGCGACCCGCTGTGGGAGTTCTACCAGGAATCGGCGGCGGAGCATGATGCCGATCCAAAGGATCGTCTCGGCACCAAGGTCACGCCGCTGTTCAGGGAATAAGTCCCTGGAATAAATCCAGGGCAATTGTTTCTCAGTCGGCGCGGCGTACTGAGTTAATCACCACGGCCTCGGTCGGCACATCGCTGTACACGCCGACGCGTCCCGTTGCCACCGCGGCAATCGCGTCCACTACGTCCATTCCTTCGATGACTTCCCCGAAAACGGCATAGCCGAAGCCGCTGGGCGTCTCGTTGCTGTGGTTCAGGAAATCATTGTCCACCAGGTTGATGAAAAACTGGCTCGTTGCACTGTCGACGACGTTGGTGCGTGCCATCGCCAGGGTGCCACGGTTGTTGGGTACGTCGGCCCTGGCTTCGTTCTTGATCGGCTCGTAGGTGGATAGCTGATTCATATCGGGCCGGAATCCGCCGCCCTGAATCATGAAGCCGTTGATCACCCGGTGGAAAATCAGTCCATCGTACAGCTCGTTGTCGGTGTAACGCAGGAAGTTTTCCACGGAAATGGGGGCCTTGTCTGCCCACAGTTCGATGGTGATGCTGCCCTTGTTGGTGTCCATGACGACCACAGGATTATCCTGGGCCATTACGCAGTTGCTGAGTACCAGCAGGGCAGATAAGAGTAGAGCTCGCATGCTTGTCTCCTGTACATGATCTCAAGCGCGCTACTATACATTATTTGCTCCCGCCGCCTCTATAGAACTGCGCGGGAGTGCTGGTAACGGGCGCTGGGATGCGGGTTTAGGCCCTGGAGATCGGGCTTGAGCATGCAGAGGGGGAGGGGAAGATGGCTGCCCAACCTGGACTCGAACCAGGAACCAAGTGATTAACAGTCACCTACTCTACCATTGAGCTATTGGGCAGCAGAGCAATGGTTATTTCGAGTATAGCTCGAAAGGGGGCGTAGTCTAATGAGATTTGGCTAGGGGGTCAACTATAGGGGCTTTACTAATTAGTTTGGGTTTAGGTCTTTGTGGGCATCGTGCAAAACGGGCTGAACCATGTTCAGGCAGTTCGGACAGGCAATACTTGAACCTTGAGCCATCCTTAGCGGTCAATGGTTTCTATATCTCACCTCGGCTTCTCAACCCTTTCAGCTTCAATGAAATTATCTGGATGAAGCATCGCCCTAAGCAAGGAGGGGAGGAATGAGGTAATCTTGGGGGTTTGATTTCGCATTCCAGAAAATCCATGTCCAGGCAGTTCGAACTCAAGTCCAGATTCAAACCCGCCGGTGATCAGCCGGAAGCTATTGCGAGCCTGGTGGAGGGCTTGCAGGATGGGTTGCATGCGCAGACGCTGTTGGGGGTGACGGGGTCGGGCAAGACCTTCACTATCGCCAATGTGATTGAGACCGTGCAGCGGCCGACCCTGGTGATGGCGCCGAACAAGACTCTGGCGGCGCAGCTGTATGGGGAGTTCAAGGAGTTCTTTCCCGGCAATGCGGTGGAGTACTTCGTCTCCTATTACGACTACTACCAGCCGGAGGCCTATGTGCCTTCGTCGGATCTGTATATAGAGAAGGATGCGACCATCAATGATCACATCGAGCAGATGCGGCTGTCGGCGACCAAGGCCCTGCTGGAGCGGCAGGATGTGGTCGTGGTGGCTACCGTGTCGGCGATCTATGGTCTGGGTGATCCGGATTCGTATTTGCAGATGGTGGTGCCGCTGGAAAAGGGTGGGGCTATCGATCAGCGTCAGTTGCTGCACCGATTGACCGATCTGCAGTATACGCGCAATGACATGGAACTGCGCCGTGCCACCTACCGGGTGCGTGGGGACGTTATCGATATCTATCCGGCAGAATCGGAGAGAGATGCGATTCGTATCGAGCTGTTCGATGATGAGATCGAGAAGCTGTCCTATTTTGATCCCTTGACCGGGAGTGTGATCCGGGAAGTACCACGACTCACAGTATTTCCAAAATCCCACTATGTGACCCCCAGGGAGCGCCTGCTTAATGCCGTCGATGAGGTGAAGGCCGAACTGAAGGAGCGCCTGCAGCAATTGCACTCCAACAATCGCCTGGTGGAGGCGCAGCGGCTCGAGCAGCGGACGAAGTTTGATCTGGAGATGATCCAGGAACTGGGCTACTGCAACGGCATCGAGAATTATTCCAGGTATCTCTCCGGCCGGGAGGCGGGGCAGCCGCCGCCGACGCTCTACGATTATTTACCGGCGAATGCGCTGGTGGTCGCGGACGAGTCCCATGTGTCCATTCCGCAACTTGGCGCCATGTACAAGGGGGATCGCTCGCGCAAGGAGACGCTCGTGGAGTATGGCTTCAGGTTGCCATCGGCGCTGGATAACAGGCCATTGCGTTTCGAAGAGTGGGAGAACCTCACTCCACAGATCATCTTCGTGTCCGCGACTCCGGGACCCTATGAAGAGGAGCACGAAGGACAGCGGGTGCGGCAGGTGGTACGACCCACCGGGCTCGTCGATCCGGAGTTGGAGGTGCGACCCGCGTCCAGCCAGGTAGATGATTTGCTCTCTGAGGTGCGCCGGGTTGTGGCGCAAGAGGAGCGGGTACTGGTCACCGTGCTCACCAAGCGTATGGCAGAAGATCTTACCGACTACTTGGCGGAGCATGATGCGCGGGTGCGCTATCTGCACTCCGATATCGACACGGTGGAACGCTCTGAGATTATCCGTGATCTGCGCCTGGGGCACTTCGATGTGCTGGTGGGTATTAACCTGCTGCGGGAGGGGCTGGATATTCCCGAGGTCTCCCTGGTGGCGGTGTTCGATGCCGACAAGGAAGGCTTCCTGCGCTCCGAGCGTTCGCTGATCCAGACCATCGGGCGCGCCGCCCGTAACCTGAATGGCAAGGCCATCCTCTATGCCGACCACGTCACCGGCTCCATGCAGCGGGCCATCGACGAGTCGAATCGGCGGCGAGAGACCCAGCTGCAGTACAACGAGGAGCACAATATCGTGCCGATCGGGGTCAAGAAGAGGGTGCTGGATGTGATGGAAGGCGCCCACGCAGTGCCTGGCAGCAGGGGGCGGCAGCGTGCCTCGGTGGCGGAAAAATCCGGTGCTTACAAGCGACTGGACTTCTCTAACCCCCGGGATGTGAAGGCCGAAATCGAGAAGCTGGAGGCGCTGATGTACGAGCAGGCGAAGAATCTCGCCTTCGAAGCGGCGGCCGCCACCCGCGATCGCATCGCGGAGCTGAACGAGCAACTCCTAAGGTAATGACTTCATAGAGTTTTTTATCGGTGATTTGTCCACAAAGCGTTCGACACCGGGGCGCCGAATTCCTTATAATCGCCGTTCTTTTCTGCCCGGGTCCCTTGGGATCTGATTGATGCGGAGCGAGACAGGGCAGGATGTGCATGCACGAATCCTTGTTTCAAGAGGGACCTTATCTTCGGCCTGGTCTGGCGACGATTGTTCTCTCGGGTGTTAACTCACTTAATTGGCATAAATTGGCTCAGGCTTAAGGTAAGGCCGAAAGCTGAAGGCTGAATAGGCGCGTAGCTCAGTTGGTTAGAGCGCTACCTTGACATGGTAGAGGTCACCAGTTCGAATCTGGTCGTGCCTACCACTTCGCACAATCCAATCGGCACACTTTTATCCAGACTGACACCGGAGCAGGACTCCGGTTTCGGTCGCCCAATGGCCGCCACGGGCGGCGTAACAGTCAGACGCTAGGACAACAGGTTGTAACGATGCCACAGATTACTCTTCCAGACGGCAGCAAGCGGGACTACGAAGGCCCCGTTACTATTGCGGCCGTTGCAGAATCCATCGGGCCGGGTCTGGCGAAAGCCGCCCTGGCGGGTCGTGTTAACGGAGAACTGGTAGATACCTCCTACACGATCGACGCCGATGCTGATCTGGCTATCGTCACCGAGCGGGATGATGACGGTCTGGAAGTGCTGCGGCATTCCTGCGCCCACCTCATGGCCCAGGCCGTCCAGCGCCTCTTTCCCAAGGCCCAGGTGACCATCGGGCCGGTTATTGAAGATGGCTTTTTCTACGACTTCTCCTTCCACCGGCCATTCACTCCGGAAGACCTGGTGGAGATCGAGAAGACCATGCAGGAAATCGTGAAGGAGAATCACGAGGTAAAACGCTCCGTGCTGGAACGGGATGAGGCCATCGCGCTGTTCAAGGAGATGGGCGAGGAATACAAGGTTGAGATCATCGAGAGCATCCCCGGTGACGAACCGCTGAGTTTCTACAAGCAGGGGGAGTTTATCGACCTCTGTCGTGGCCCCCACGTGCCCAATACCGGCAAGTTCAGGGCCTTCAAGCTCACCAGTGTGGCGGGTGCCTACTGGCGGGGCAACTCCGACAACGAAATGCTGCAGCGCATTTACGGCACGGCCTGGGGTTCCAAGCAGGACCTGAAGGATTACCTGCATCGGCTGGAGGAAGCGGAGAAACGGGATCACCGTAAACTGGGCAAGCAGTTGCAATTGTTCCATTTCCAGGAAGAGGCACCGGGCATGCCTTTTTGGCACCCGAAGGGCTGGACTATCTACCAGACCATCCAGGATTACATGCAACAGAAACAGCGTGCCCATAACTATCTCGAAATCAACACGCCGCAATTGGTGGACTATTCGCTGTGGGAAAAATCGGGCCACGCGGCCAAGTTTAGCGAGGAGATGTTCAGCGTCGAATCGGAAAACCGCATGTATGCCATCAAGCCCATGAACTGTCCCTGCCACGTGCAGGTGTTCAACCAGGGCCTGAAGAGTTACCGGGATCTGCCCATGCGTCTGGCGGAATTCGGTTCCTGCCATCGCTATGAACCCTCCGGCAGTATGCATGGCCTGATGCGGGTACGCAGCTTCGTGCAGGACGATGGCCACATTTTCTGCACCGAGGACCAGATCCAGACCGAAGTGGCGGATTTCATGAACCTGCTATTCGAGGTGTACAAGGATTTCGGCTTTGACGACATCATCCTGCGGCTATCCACCCGCCCGGAAAAGCGGGTAGGGTCCGATGAAGTCTGGGATGACGCCGAGAAATCCCTCACCGATGCCCTTAATGCGACGGGACTGGAGTGGGAGCTGCAGCCGGGTGAGGGAGCCTTCTACGGCCCCAAGATCGAGTATTCCCTGAAGGACTGCATGGGCCGTACCCAGCAATGTGGCACGATCCAGGTCGATTTCTTCACCCCGGGACGCCTCGGCGCCGAGTATGTCACCGAGGACAGCAGCCGCAAGACTCCGGTCATGCTGCACCGCGCAGTATTGGGCTCATTTGAGCGCTTTATCGGGGTATTGATCGAACATTATGCCGGCGCCATGCCCACCTGGCTGGCCCCGGAGCAGGCCGTGATTCTCAATATCACCGACCGTCAGGCCGAATACTGTGGAAAACTCGAAGAATCCTTGAAAAATAAAGGGTTTAGGGCCGTTTCGGACTTGAGAAATGAAAAGATCGGCTTTAAAATCCGCGAACACACTTTACAGAAGATTCCCTACCTTCTCGTGGTGGGGGATAAAGAAGTGGAATCAGGTACGGTAGCAGTCCGTACGCGCGGAGGTGAAGACCTGGGAACGATGACATTCGAAGACTTTTGTGATCACTTGAACCAGGACATTGCCCGTTTTGGTAGAAGTTGAAGCTGGTAGTTCGAAGTTAGCAACAACGAGTGAACACGGCCAGGCCAGAGGGTCTGGAGGAGTCAGAGAATTAGCATCGTAGTGAGGTCAGAGCGCTCGCGCCAATCATGAGAAGTAGTGCAAAAAAGCCACTGATTAACGAATTTATTGATGCCGACCAGGTGCGTCTGGTGGCGGCGGATGGTTCCCAGGTGGGAATTGTCCCCATCGAAGAGGCGCGGGCGGCAGCAGAAGCAGCCAAGCTTGATCTGGTGATGATCGCGCCGGATGCAGACCCCATAGTCTGCAAGATCATGGACTATGGCAAACATATTTTCGATCTCAAGAAGCAGAAAGCTGCTAACAAGAAGAAGCAGCGACGTGTTCATATCAAAGAGATCAAGTTTCGTCCAGGGACGGAGGAAGGAGACTATCAGGTCAAACTACGCAACCTGATACGTTTCCTCGAAGATGGGGACAAGGCCAAGGTGTCATTACGATTCCGCGGCCGGGAAATGGCCCATCAACATCTTGGGCAGGAGCTCGTAGACCGCATCAAGACAGACCTTGCGGAATACGGCACTGTCGAACAGGAACCCAAGATGGAAGGACGCCAGATCGTTATGGTGCTGGCGCCTACAAAGAAGCGCCAATAAGTAGAGGTGGTCAGTTCTGACCCCTGAAGGGTCAGTGTCTATTGACCCTTAAGGGGAAACCCCTGGGGTTAACAGACACTGGCCTTTCTGTTTATTGGATTTTATTTGCTCGCCTGTATTGCTGAAAGATGCGAACAGGCCATTAAATGCGAGTTTTGAGAAATGAAGAAACTTAAGTCACACAGTGGAGCCGCCAAGCGGTTCAAGAAGACCGGTTCCGGGTTCAAGCGCAAGCGCATGAACAAGAACCACATCCTGACCAAGAAAACCACGAAGCGTAAGCGCCATTTGCGGGGCACGACAGAGGTTCATGCTGTCGACGTACCAGCGATCAAGCGCATGCTGCGTGAGAAGTAATCCAGCCTACTAGTCAGGAGAAGAAACATGTCCCGAGTTAAACGCGGCGTCGTTGCTAATCGACGTCACAAGAAAGTATTGAAGAAGGCCAAGGGTTACTACGGTGCCCGCAGCCGTGTTTTCCGTGTTGCCAAGCAGGCTGTCACCAAGGCAGGTCAATATGCCTTCCGAGATCGTCGAGCCAAGAAGCGCGTTTTCCGCTCTCTGTGGATTACCCGCATCAATGCCCAGGCCCGTGAAAACGGCATCAGCTACAGCCAGCTTATCGCCGGGCTGAAGAAAGCCAACATCGAAGTCGATCGACGCGTTCTTGCCGATCTGGCTGTTCATGATAAGCCAGCGTTTGGTGCGATAGTCGAGCAGGCTAAAGCCAGTCTCGCCGCTTAAGCCGGTCCCGATAGGTCCGGTATATGGCTGACACCGAATCCCTTCTGGATGAGGCCTTACAGGCCATCGAAGAGGCCGCCGATGAGCGGTCTCTCGATGACCTGCGTGTCCAGTACCTGGGTAAGAAAGGCAGTTTCACGGATCTGTTGAAGGGGCTGGGCAAACTGGCTCCCGAAGAGCGTCCGGCGGCAGGTGAGAGCATCAATCTCGCCAAGAAGCAGTTGCAGACGGCCATCGAGACGCGCAAGCAGACACTGGTAGCCGCTGCTCTGGATGCGAAGCTCGGTGCTGAAAAGATCGACGTGACCCTGCCGGGCCGTCGCCAGAGTGCCGGTGGCCTGCATCCCATCACCATCACCACCGAGCGCATCAAGAAAATCTTTACCGCCGCTGGCTACGATGTAGCGGAAGGGCCCGAGATCGAAGATGAATACCACAACTTCGAGGCGCTCAATATCCCCGAACACCATCCGGCTCGTGCCATGCACGACACCTTTTATGTGAGCCCCGGCACGGTTCTGAGGACCCATACCTCACCAGTGCAGGTGCATGTCATGGAGAGTGGCGAGGCGCCATTCCGCATGATCTGTCCGGGCCGCGTCTATCGTTGCGATTCAGACCTGACCCATACCCCGATGTTCCACCAGGTGGAGGGCCTGCTCATCGATGAGAATGTGAGCATGGCCGACCTCAAAGGCACCGTGGTGGAATTCCTGCGCGCCTTCTTCGAGGAAGACATGCCTGTGCGCTTTCGTCCGTCCTATTTCCCGTTTACCGAACCCTCCGCTGAAGTGGACATGGGCTGTGTAAGCTGTGGTGGCAAGGGCTGTCGTATCTGCAGCCACACCGGTTGGCTCGAAGTCATGGGCTGCGGCATGGTGCACCCGCGAGTGCTGGAAATGTCGGGCGTGGACACTAACAAGTATTCCGGTTTCGCCTTTGGTATGGGTATCGAACGGCTCGCCATGTTGCGCTACAACGTGAGTGATCTGCGCCTGTACTTCGAGAACGACGTACGCTTCCTGCGTCAGTTTAACTGACGCGCAGCATTTATTGATCAGAACACAAACTAAGCTAGATTCGACATGATTATCTGTGAAAGCTGGTTACGTGAGTGGGTTAATCCCGACTTCACCACCGAAGAACTGATGGCAAAACTCACCATGGCGGGCCTCGAGGTCGATGGCGTGAGTGGGGTTGCGCGGGCGTTTTCCGGCATTGTGGTTGCAGAAGTCGAGGCGGTAGAAGCGCATCCCGACGCGGACAAGCTGCGGGTGTGCAAGGTTAATGACGGCAGCGCCGTGCACCAGGTAGTGTGCGGTGCACCGAATGTGCGGGCCGGCATGAAGGTGCCGTTCGCCCAGCTTGGTGCAGAGATTCATACCGGCGAAGACAAGCCTTTCAAAATCAAGGCTGCGAAGTTGCGCGGTGTCGAGTCCAGCGGCATGCTTTGCTCAGCCGAAGAGCTGGGACTGGCAGAAAGTTCAGATGGCCTGTTGGAACTGGCAGATGACGCGCCGGTCGGCACTAATATACGCGACTACCTGGCACTCGACGATACCAGCATAGAATTAGACCTGACTCCTAATCGGGGAGATTGCCTGTCGGTGGCAGGGGTAGCACGTGAAGTTGGAGTGATCTCGAGACAGGATGTCACAGTTCCCGAGATCGCGGCTGTGCCCGCGACTCACCAGGAAGAGTTTCCTGTCAAGATCACTGCAGCCGATGCATGTCCGCGCTATCTCGGTCGCATCATTCGCAATGTAAACCTGGGAGCCGAATCCCCACTGTGGATGCAGGAGAAGCTGCGCCGTTCCGGGCTGCGTTCGATCGATCCCATCGTGGACGTGACGAACTTCGTATTGATGGAGCTGGGTCAGCCCATGCATGCCTTCGATTTCAGCAAGCTGGAAGGTGGCATCGAGGTACGCCTTGCGGGCGACAAGGAAAAGATCACTCTGCTGGACGGCAAGGAAGTAGAGATGAGCCCGGATACCCTGGTGATCGCCGATGCCAGGAAGCCCGTGGCCATGGCGGGAATCATGGGGGGTGGGAACTCCGCGGTGAGTGACACCACCCGCGATGTGTTTCTCGAGTGCGCCTATTTCGCGCCACTCGCCATCGCCGGCAAGGCCCGCGGCTACGGTATGCATACCGACGCCTCCCATCGCTATGAACGCGGAGTCGATCACGGACTGCAACACCGGGCCATGGAGAGAGCCACCGAGTTGCTTCTATCTATCGTAGGAGGTGAAGCAGGACCGGTGACCGAGGCGGTGGGCAATCTGCCAGAACCTGCCACGGTAAGCCTGCGTTACGAGGAAGTAGGGCGGCAGCTCGGAATCAGCATGGAGCAGGCCGAGATCAAGGACATCTTTAGCAGGCTGGGCCTGGAAGTCTTGTCCGAGTCAGACTCGGCGTTAAACCTGGCGGTACCCAGTTACCGCTTCGATATCGCCATCGAGGCCGACCTGATCGAGGAAGTGGCCCGCATCTACGGCTACGACAATATTCCCCTGGCCAGCGGCAACAATTCCACGAAATTCGCCCGGGCCGCCGAAACGAGGCTGGATATCAACCAGTTGCGCAATCACCTGGTGGCGCTCGGATACCAGGAGATCATCTCCTACAGCTTCATCGATCCGGCACTGTCCGATCTGGTGTGTGGCGCTGACGCCAGGCCAATCCGCTTGCAGAACCCGATTTCCGAAGAGATGGCGGTGATGCGCAGCAGCCTCTTGCCCGGCCTGCTGCAGACCCTGCAATACAATGCCAATCGTCAACATGAGCGCCTGCGCCTGTTCGAGACCGGCCTGGTGTTCCAGAGGCAGGGTGATGAGACCCTGCAGACGCCGAAGATCGGCGGCCTGTTAAGCGGCACAAGAAATCCTAAAAACTGGAATAATAACAATGAGATATCTGACTTTTATGATGTAAAAGGTGATATTGAATCTGTGCTGGATCTGGGCGGCAACGGGGCCGACTTCCAGTTCGTGCCCACGGAAGCCCAGGGCTATCACCCCGGGCAGTGTGCCGAAGTGCGGGCTGCCGATGGCAGCAGCATCGGTGTGATAGGTGCACTGCACCCGTCTATCCAGCGTGAAATGGGGCTGGATACCGCGGTGTACCTGTTTGAGCTGGATCTGGCGGCAGTCCTGGCAGCGGAAATCCCCGTGGCCAGCGAGCTTTCCCGTTATCCCGAGGTGAGTCGGGATCTGGCGCTGGTGATCGATGAATCCGTGTCATCCGGGGCGATATCGCAACTGGTACGGGAAAATGCCGGTGAATTTCTGGCGAGTTTGCAAATATTCGACGTTTATCAAGGAGATGCGGTCACAAAAGGCAAAAAAAGTGTGGCTTTGGGCTTGACGTGGCAGCATCCTTCACGCACTCTTAGCGACGAAGAGATAAACACAATAATTAGTAGCTGCATCAACGCACTACAAGAACAATTTAATGCAAATTTGCGGAACTGACTGGGGATCGGACTATGCCGGATGGAGCACTCACTAAAGCCGATATGGCAGAGCGCCTGTTTGAAGAATTAGGCCTGAACAAGCGCGAGGCCAAGGAAGTGGTTGAACAGTTCTTTGAAGAAATCCGCCTCTCCCTGGAACGCAACGAGCAGGTTAAACTCTCCGGATACGGAAATTTTGATCTCCGCGACAAGAAACAGCGACCCGGCCGCAATCCCAAGACCGGTGAAGAAATCCCCATCAAGGCACGCCGGGTTGTCACTTTCAGGCCAGGGCAAAAATTGAAGGCGAGAGTAGAAGGCTATGCTGGAACCGAAGAATAACGACGAACTGCCCCCAATTCCCCCAAAACGCTACTTCACTATTGGCGAAGTGGGCGAGCTGTGCGCAGTCAAACCCCACGTACTGCGGTACTGGGAAGCGGAATTTCCCCAGCTGAAGCCCGTCAAAAGACGGGGAAATCGCCGTTACTACCAGCGCCAGGACGTGATTCTCATTCGGCAGATCAAGAGTCTGCTGTACGAGCAGGGCTATACCATCGGCGGCGCACGCCAGAAGATGACCGACAGCCCGGAAGACCTGTCCAAGGCGAACGTGGATAGCAGTGAGATCAAGTCCATGATTCGGGATTTGGAAGAGGTGATTGCGAAGCTGTAGGTAAATTCGCGCACTTTCTACTTCTGAATATCTTCGCGTATCGTTAGAATACGCATCCTTTCAAGATTATGAAGTTCTTCTCGGGGCGTAGCGCAGTCTGGTAGCGCACTACACTGGGAACTCCCGCTGCTAACGAGCAGGTCCCAGACGCGTAGGTGGCTGAGAAGCTAACGCCAATCTCTTGCAAGGTTAGAGCGAAGGGCTTACTCGGAAGAAAGGACAGAAGGAAAAAATAGCAACTCAGAGTTACCTCAACTCTTTGAAGCAACAAATATCGGGGCGTAGCGCAGTCTGGTAGCGCACTACACTGGGGGTGTAGTGGTCGTGGGTTCAAATCCCGCCGTCCCGACCAAATTCTTGTAGCTTAGTGTCTTTATGGTAGTTAAATAC
>Ga0181589_10000029_pt1 | contig 78337 bp, 71 predicted proteins | sample 071ome_25_FD_132444 | JGI IMG/M metagenome (GOLD analysis project Ga0181589, IMG submission 132444) | Coastal salt marsh microbial communities from the Groves Creek Marsh, Skidaway Island, Georgia - 071410BT metaG (megahit assembly) | ecosystem: Environmental > Aquatic > Marine > Intertidal...
AGTTTTTCTGCTTGAACCTTTCCTGAAGTTTCTTTTTCCATTCATTCATTTGGGCGCTGCGATCTTTTGCGGACTGATTCCCTATGTTTTTCTTCCACTGACCCCAGTTCTTCTGACCTTGCCCCGATTGCAAATTCTTCTTCCATTGGCCCCAATTTGCTTTTCCCTGAGAGGAGTTACCCTTGTTCCAGTTCCCCCGGGACTTTCCAATACCCTGTCCCCAATTGCCTTTCCCCTGAGCTGCTCTCTTCTTTTGCATTTCCTCCATCCAGGATTGCATTTTCGAACTGGTTTGAGGATTTCTGGATTTCCAGTCGGCCATACTATTCTTGCGTTCTTCCTGGCTCATATTCTTCCAGGCATTCATTCGCTCTTTCCAGGCACTCTGCATTTCATTCGCAGTATTAGGGTTCGCCTCAGCCCAGGCTTTGTGACGCAGCTTTCTCTCCTCCGGGCTCATCGACTGATTCGCTTTTGCTCTTGCATCAAGAGCTTTGGCTGCTTCAGGATAATTGCTTCTCCATTTTTCAAACTGGGCCACTCTGTCATCGAAGCTCAGTGACTTCCACTGGGTCTTGTTCTCTTCAAAGGATTGGGCAGCTTGTGGATGTTCCGACAAGAACTTCTGCCAATCTTCCCTGTTAGAATCAACATTCATTCCATTCCAGTTTGTCACAAAAGAGGTCATTTTGTTTTGAAACTCGGGACTTTGCTGAAGATAGGATTGAAAGTCTCCCTTTCGCTCCTCTGGAGACTTCTGCTGCCACGATTGGAAAAAAGACTTCATCTTCCCTTGATTGGATTGATAGAAAGTCATTGCGGCCTGCTTTCTTTGCTCAGGGCTCATGTCTTGCATTTTGAGTAATTCATCCACGATCTCAACGCCTGTTTGAGCACTCACACTCACACCAATCACCAAAACTAAAATCCATCGAATCATGACCTATTCTCCTATTTTCCCATCCGGCGCAATTGTTCACGCTCGGTTTCACTCAGATCATTCAAACTGCTGTTCACTTCTTCCAGTAAATCTACAACCGGCGGCTTTTCCTCTTGTCTGGTCGGATCCATGACTTTGTCACGCTGACTCATTCCTTTATCTAAAAGAAATATTGAAAGAGCCGTTAGAATCAAAACAACCAGAATCGTAACCACAAAAGTCCTCCGATGCCTCGCATCAATCATTCTGTGAATCATTTTGGATTTTTCTGCTTCCGACTTGGCGTGTTCCTCGCTCAAAATCAGGAACTTTTTCATCGCACGCTGCAAATGCTTCACCTGAAAAGGCTTCTTGATCACCGTGTACGCACCGGCATCCATCATCTCATCCACAACTTCCCGAGTAAAAAAAGCTGTAATTCCTACTGCAAACAAACCCGGATTCTTGAGCTTCACGGCTCTGATAAAATCTGCTCCGTTTAAACCGGGCATATTGTAATCCACCAGTAAGATATCGTACTGCCTCTTTTCGACTTGCGATATAGACTGTAAAGGGTCCATCAAACCATCTACATGAAAGCCCGCAGAGCGTAAAACCTCGATGACAACAGTCTGTACGGCTTCATCATCATCTACAAACAGTACGGTAGGCATCCGCTCATCCCAACCGGGATTTCGAAGCATACTCGCCATTTGATCTTCACTTTTTAAAGTATCAAAGAAGTCCGCCTGAATATAATTTTCCGGTAGAAAGTAATCCACCCCTGCTTCCATGAGCGCACGCAGACTTTCGAATTCCGATGGTGAGTCATATACAAAAGTATGAGCCGAAGGATTTGCAGATTTCAGCTTTTCGATGAAGCGCTTCGCCTGAATTCCATCCCCTTCTCCAGGGGCAATAGCAACTTCAACCTTCCCCAGATTTTCTATGGAGTCCAGAGCCTGGGCCACTGTGCCAAACTGAAGAAGTTCCAGGTGCTCCATATCAATCAGCTTTTCCTGAACTTCATAGCGACAGGCATCTGAAGCATCTATATGTATAAGCAAGGGTTTCACGAAATGGCTTCCTCCCACCAAAACTCTTGAAGAAACTGTATCAAATCCTCATCCAGAGGGCATACATAGTCTTATCAATCAATTTCCAGTTAAAAATCTGAATCATTGTTTGTAGTGAAATTATTAGACCTGTTATTTTAGGGCCATGAATAAACAATACAAAACCATTCACCCCCCAGTTTTCATTCCCTCCGCCTTCCTGATCATACTCTTCAGCATGATTGGTATCTTCTATCAAAAGGATTTTCAAGCCGTCAGTAGCCAGGTACATGACTTTGTCACCACCAAGTTTGGCTGGTTTTTGATTCTCTCGGTTGCAGTCATGTTCATCACTTGTATCATTCTGGCCTTGAGTCCCTACGGTAAAATTAAGCTCGGACCGGACGACAGTAAACCCAAATACAGTTACTGGAGCTGGATCAGTATGTTATTCAGTGCTGGAATGGGGATTGGACTACTGTTCTATGGAGTGGCTGAGCCCATCATGCATTTTACTGCCCCTCCCCATCTCACGCCCGAATCTCACCAGGCTGCAGTATTTGCGCTCCAGACAACCTTCTTTCACTGGGGATTCCACCCCTGGGCAATCTATGTCCTGTTCGGAATGTCATTGGCCTATTTTCATTACAGAAAAGGCAAACCACTCAGTATACGTAGCGCTCTCATTCCACTCTTTGGAAAACGTATGGAAGGAACCTCGGGAGATATTATCGATATTTTCGCTATCCTTGGGACTCTCTTTGGAGTTTCTACCTCACTCGGTCTCGGTGCCATGCAAGTGAATTCGGGCTTGAACTATTTGCTGGATGTTCCCGTCTCGAGCCAGGTCCAAATCCTGCTGATTGCAACGATTACTATTTTAGCTACTATCAGCGTAGTCTCTGGCCTTGATAAGGGGATTCGTATCTTGAGTGAATTCAATATGAGTCTGGGAACCTTGCTCGTGATACTGGTCTTTGTTCTTGGCCCAACTGTCACCATACTAAACATTATGACTCAATCCGCAGGTCACTACTTTCAAACATTGGTTTCCAAGATGTTTTACACCAATGCATTTGGTGATCAGCAATGGGTTGCTGGCTGGACTATTTTCTACTGGGCCTGGTGGCTTAGCTGGGCTCCCTTCGTTGGGATTTTCATTGCACGGATTTCAGGTGGGCGAACTATTCGTGAATTTGTATTGAATGTACTTCTTGTTCCCACTTTACTCTCCATAGCATGGTTCAGTATCTACGGAGGCAGCGCAATCGCTATGGAGTTAGCTGGTGATCCAGGAATAGCTGCAGCTGTAAAAGAGGACATTTCCACAGCCCTCTTTTTCTTCTTTCAGCAACTTCCAATCAGCGGAATTCTTTGCGCTCTTGGGACGATCGTAATTGTAACCTTTTTTGTTACCAGCTCTGATTCTGGTAGCTTTGTTATCGATATGATCGCTGCAGGTGGTAATCCTAACCCCCCGGCAAAGCAAAAGATATTCTGGGCGATTTTGGAAGGATTGGTTGCGGCAGCACTTCTGCTTGGTGGGGGAAAGGCCAGCTTGAAAACTATTCAAACAGCGGCAGTTGCCACAGGTCTGCCACTGGCTATCATACTCATATTGATGGGGATTGCCCTCATCAAATCGCTGCGAAAGGAAAATCTGGAAAGAATATAGGCATCGTCACCTTGATAGAAATACTTTAAGACCCCTTCCATGAAGTAGCCGTGCGAAAGCCAGTTTTGAAAATCCTCAGGCTTGGCCTTCACAAAAATTTTGTCAAAGGAGTTTTCCTGAGCCAGATAGGCTAGCCGCTCAAGCATCGGCCCATACTCTTTCGCCTGATAATCATTTACCTTCAAACGACGATTGTAATAATCAAAAAAGACGTTCACTTTGTAGTCCGGTTGCTCAATCTCAAAATCAAGTCCATAGATCGTTCCCACAGCAGTTTTCTTGACACCTTTGTCCAAAACAAGGGTCACCAGTCCCATCTTTTTGTCGCTGGGCTCAAGTCCACTCCACTCATCACTGGGTACATTTTCTTCGGCAACTTCCTCTACTGGTGGTTTCACCAGCTTCAAGGAAGCCTCTTTTGATTTTGCTTTGGTAGCCATAAAAACTCCTGAAAGAATTATTCGTATTGAAATAAAATCACATAGGGGGCTGATCTCAAGGGAAAGCCGGAGTGGAGTGCTCTCAAAGGTTCTTAATTCCTAACGCCCACCAGAATGAAATCCTCCCAAAAATTCATGGTCCCAAGGATAAGCAGAATGGAATTCTCTAAAAGATTCCTACTTGTTTGATAGCAATCAAGGGCGGTACACTGTTGACTGATTTTACAAATGGGAGTTTCTATGGGATTGATGGATTCTTTAAAGTCAGCCACAGATTTTATTACTGGTGGAGCTGCTGAAGTCAGTGTTCATTGCAAAGAATTTAATGTTTATGAACCCATTCATGTCCGAATCCATGTCACTGTTGACCAAAGAGACATTCACCCTGAAGAAGTCTACCTTTACGTTGCTGGTATTCACGAGCAAAAGTACACAGAAATTGAAGAGTATTACGATGAGCATGGTCATCTTGACAGCCGTGCTGTTGAGCATGTGGATCGAGAGACTTTTCACAACGTAAAGATTTCAGTAGCCTCCAAACCCAGACTCGACAGTGGTCAAAGCTATTCTTATGAAGTAGAAATCGAGATACCTGAAGAATGTCTTGAGCCATTTATTGCAAACGGGGAGAGGGTTTATTACAGTTTGTTTGCGGGGCTTGATTTACCTGGAAATGACCCAGACTCAGGGTATATTTATTTTCCAGCCAACAAAGACATTTTGGGGTGGTGATTCAAGATGATTGTTCAATCAGGAAAATTTTTGGATTTTTGCATTATTGAAGGCTGGGAGTACGCTGCTCGAAAAAACTGTACTGGTGCTGCAGTGATCATAGCGATCACCCCAATGAATCATATATTGCTCGTAGAGCAGTTCCGCCCCCCCGTGCAGTCTAATGTAATTGAGCTGCCCGCAGGTTTGATTGGTGATCAATCAAGTCAGGAAAGTGTACTTCAGGCTGCTCACAGGGAGCTACTGGAAGAAACAGGCTTTCGAGCAGGAAGCATGAAGCATCTCGTTGGAGGACCTATCAGTGCTGGAATGACCAGTGAACAAATCCATTTTGTCCTGGCTAAAGACCTAGTGAAAGAAGGCGAAGGTGGGGGTGTCGATGGAGAAGAAATTCAGGTGCACCAGGTCCCTATCTACGAATTCGAACACTGGATTCAAGCCAAGCAGAGAGAAAAGGTACAGGTAGACCCCAAGATCTTTATGGCCTACTGGTACGCCAAGCTGCAACTTGAAAGTTGACGGCTCTACCATTCTGAGCTCCATGGCGACCGGGAAAGATCAGTAGGATACACAGGATGATACGCCACTGGGTAGGGTCAACAAGATACTCAGGACGATACTCCCCTCGGTAGTATCAATAAGATACAGAAGATGCCGAGCCCATCGTATATCTCAATAAGTTGAGCAGTATGTGCTGGTAACCAGAATAGCAGTCCTACAGTGAAAGTTCTCCCAAAAAGTCTCTGAAAGAACGTACAGCTTTTCCCCGATGGGAGATAGCATTCTTTTCCTCCGCTGAGTATTCCCCCAGAGTTCGTCCATCAGGCATTAAAAAGATTGGGTCGTAACCAAACCCTTTGTTTCCAACAGCTTCTTCCTGGACTTCCCCCTCACAGTGCCCTTCAAAGAAATGCTCCTGTCCCTCATGAAGAAAGCACAGTACACAAACAAAACGAGCCTTCCAGGGTTGCGCTACATTCTCACCCTTGAGCCTTGTAATCAAAACCTCTCGACGCTGCTCATTGCTTGAACCGATGCGAGCTGAATGAACACCCGGCCACTTCGACAAATCAAGACACTCAATCCCGCTATCATCCGCAAGAGTGGGCAAGTCACAATGGGAGGCGTAATACCTCGCTTTTATCAGGGCATTCTCTTTGTAAGTCAAAGCACTCTCTTCCGGCTCTTCAAGATCACTCAACCCTTCGACTTCTTTAAGACTTACAAACTCTACTTCAAGATCACCAAAAAGCTTGTTCAGCTCCTTGATCTTGCCTTCATTACTGCTTGCTACTAATATCTTTCTCAAGCCAATTCTCCTGAAAATTACTGTTTGTAGGGGACTTGCACCTGATCCCCTTCCAAAACACCCTCTTCAACTACAAAATGCGTTAGACTGCTCTTTCCAACTTTCACTGAATATCTCTTGCTCTGGCTCCAACAGCAATTTGGAATGCTTGATCTTCAGCCTTTCCAAGGCGACACTTTTCTGTGCAATTTCTTCAGCAAGCTTTTGCTGTTCCACCCTGTTTTTGGAATCCAGTGAGTGAATCTCGCTATCGAGTCGCTGCAACCAACTTGCTTTTCGGCTGGTTTTAAAGCGACAGATTTCAGCACCTTTTTTTACGAACCCATTTTTCTCCAATCTCCAGCTCAATTGAATACTGCTGCTCGAAGACGCAGAACGGGAGGCTCGCACCTCGTTTCTGGGAGTCATGAGACTCACAGCATTGGCTGGTTTAATTGTTGCTCGAAAAACAAGACTCCTGGTGTAAGCAATCGAGCTGATTATGAGCAGCAAGAGCGAGTAAAGGAGTAGAAGTTTGCTAGTTACTGGATGCACTGCAGACCCTCCCGTCGCGATGAACAATTTTCCTGGGAGCCAGATTTCCCAGTTCCTGATCATGCGTCACCATGATCAAAGTCAGATCATAGCTCTCATTCACTTCTTGTAGTATCTTCATCACTTCATCACGAACTTTCAAATCGAGATTTCCAGTGGGCTCATCTGCCAACAAGACCTTTGGGTTATTCACCATCGAGCCAGAGCTACTCTTTGTCGTTCACCTCCTGAAAGTTGGTGAGGCCAATGATTCAAACGATGGGACATGGAGAATGACTCCAGCCAACGACTTGCGATTTCCTTTCTCTGACTGAGCGCAATTCCCGAGTACTCCATCGGTATCATCACATTTTGCAAAACTGTGAGATGACTTAATAAATAGAAAGATTGAAACACAAATCCAATCTTTTGGTTTCTTCTCAAAGCAAGCTGATCCTCACTCAAGCCCTGAACCTCTTCTCCATCCAGACAATAACTTCCTGAACTGGCGGTGTCGAGACAGCCCAGGATTTGCAGGAAGGTTGATTTCCCGGCTCCTGAACGGCCCATGATAGACACAAACTCTCCGTGATGAATTGTAAGGTCGATTCCTTTCAAAACCTGCAAGTCCTCTTCACCAACCTGGTAAGACTTGTGAAGATTTTTAAGCTCGATAATTGCTTTGTTCATGGAACTTTTACTGCCTGCCAGGACAAGAGAGTCTGATGGTACTCAATCAATACTCTTCCCGAGTGCCTTTCCTTATCGATTCAGGCAAGCCTTTTGAATACCACAGAGGTTGGCAATCGCCTTCTCACCAACGGCAAGCATTCGATCCAGCTCTTCCCGGCTGAAAGGGTGCCCTTCTGCGGTGCCCTGGATCTCCACCATTTGCGAATCTCCCGTCATCACAAGATTCAAGTCAACCTCCGCAGCAAAGTCTTCTTCATAGTCCAGATCCAGCAGAACTTCTCCACCAACCAGACCCATGGAAATCGCCGCAACATTTGTAGTCACCGGGTTTTCAGCCAACTTGCCTTCCTTAAGCAATCCCTGACAAGCCATGACCAGAGCAACAAAGCCACCGGTAATTGACGCTGTTCTGGTTCCGCCGTCTGCCTGCAATACATCGCAATCGATGGTAATGCTGAATCCGGCCAACTTTTTTAAATCAACAACTGCCCGAAGCGATCTTCCAATCAGACGCTGGATTTCCATAGTTCTTCCACCCACTTTTTTGCGTTCACGATTCGAGCGGGTATGTGTGCTTCGTGGAAGCATATTGTATTCCGCGGTAACCCAACCTTCTTCTTTTTCTGCCTGAAATGGTGGAACCCTTTCTTCAACCGAGGCCGTGCAAAGAACACGCGTATGACCAAACTCAATGATAACCGAACCCTCAGCGTAGCGATTCACGTCGGGGATAATTTGAACAGGTCTTAACTGATCTTGACTTCGATCAAAACTTCGATTTGGCATAACTTGCTCCTTTATGGATTGTGAGAATGTGTAAAGCCTCTCAGGTATTGTCACAGGCTGCTTTTACATCATTTTAAAAACGAGCCTGATCGTTTCAAGGCTGCCAGTCTATCAAAATATTCCCGGGCTGCATGAGAAACATTTTGTTATGCTTTTCCTTTCAGGAGGCATAAATGGCAAAGCTGGAACTGGCACGCAAGGAAAACGTGAAAGGCGAAGTCTATGTGGATGAAAGCTGCATTGACTGTGACACCTGTCGATGGATGTCCCCAAAAATTTTTCAGAGTGTGGGAGACAAATCAGCCGTAATCTCACAACCACAAACTGAAGAAGGCTTTCAAGAGGCAGCGCAGGCAGCCATCAGCTGCCCAACTCAATCCATCGGTTTTCGAACCCGCAAGGGAGACATGAGCCGGGCCATGCAGGACTTTCCACTGGAGATCGACAGTCATACTGACTATGGAGTCTATCATCTCGGTTTTCACGCTAGAAGCTCCTTTGGTGCTGCCAGCTATTTTGTACGCGGTCCCGAAGGAAACGTCATGGTGGACTGCCCTCGCTTTCACCCTGTACTCGCACGCCGTTTAGAAGCCCTGGGGGGCGTACAGAGTATCCTTTTGACTCATCAGGATGATGTGGCAGACCATGAAAAATGGTCTGCCCATTTTCAAGCAAAAAGGTACATTCATGTTGATGAAAACTCCAAGGTCAGCTCCCTGATGGAAGTTCAGTTTGAGGGTCTCGAGAAGAGAGAAATACTCCCTGACTGGCAGATGCTTCCAGTTCCCGGTCACACAAGAGGAAGCGTGGTCTATTTATATCGAGATACCTTTCTTTTTACTGGAGACCATTTAGCCTACTCACGCGATAAAAAGCATTTGATTGCTTTCAAAAGGGCCTGCTGGTATGCATGGGATGAGCAAATCAAATCCATGGAAGAAACCTCAAAACTCGAGTTTGAATGGATTCTGCCTGGCCATGGAACCCGTTATTTCAACTCCTCCGGGATGCAGGAGGAAATGCAAAAATGTCTTCAGTGGATGAGAAACCAGGCCAAGCCCTGAGTAAAGTTCACAGAGAATAAAAAAGGGCTCCCATACTATCGCAGCGGGAGCCCGGATGTTTGAACTTCAATCTAGAAGATACGGATTCTTTCAGCTTTGTTACGCAGTTCCTGAGCATACTGAGACAGGACCTCGCCCTTCTTTTGCTCTTTCAACTGTTGAACAATTTGAGCTCGCACAGCTTCCAGATTTGGCTCGCTTCCCTGAACCTTGGAATGCATCTTCACAATGTGAAATCCGAAAGGACTCTTGACAACTCGCTTGAGCAACTGGCCTGGTTCCAGGCTTTCGATCTCTTCCCGATCAGCCTCTTCGAATCCAACCTCAGTTAGATTGTACTTGCCCTCGTTGGAAACAAAGTTGGCCTGATCAGCATTCATCTTGGATTTTCCAGCAACATCAAAGGATAGAAGTCCTTCATTAATTGCCTTCAATTGAGCCTGCGCATCACTTTGAGACAGATAGTAAATCTGCTGGATAGTAGTCTGGGCTTTCGTTGCAAACTTTTCCTTATTCTCTTCGAAGTAGTTCACGACGTCCTCTTCATTAACTTTGAGGCTCACCGCCTGCTCTACCTCATCTCGAACTTCTTCGAAACTCTTGAATCCAACTGGATAAGACTTGGTTTTCTGAGCGAAGATAGTTCGAACACCAAGGTCTACCGCAGAACTAACTGGTCCCTGAGGAAGGTATCTTAGGGCCGTATAAGCCTTGCGGTGTAGTCGAGTGCCCATACCAAGGTCTTCAGCCACTTGTGGTCCATACACATCCAGTGAATGACCCGGCTCCAACGTCAATTGAACTACTGTTCCGGACATTTCACCTTCATGACTATCCGAATGGCTCTTGATTAGAGACTTGAGATCCGTCTTGGCTTCGAGAGCCAATTGAACTTCAGCAATTCTCTTTTTGTAGTTTTCTTCAAGTTTAAGATCCAGGACAGCTTCTTCAACTTTTTCCCTGACCTTCTCAAGAGGAAGAACTTCAGGCTCATACTGCTTGAGAAGCTTGAACAAGCTCCAGCCTTTGGTAGTTTCTACTGGCTCACTCACTTCTCCAATCTTGAGGGTTCGAATAGTGACCATCACAGGATAGTCAATTCCTTCTCCTCCAGAGCTCAGGTCTTCCTCAACTCCTTCGGGATTCCCTTCTCCAAGGTACAAGCCCTCCAGGAGTCCATCTTTCTCTTTACTGCTGGCGTAAGAGTGCTTTTGAACCATTTGGACAAAAGAAGCAAGACCGCTGCGCAGCTGAGTACGGATTGCTTCCATTCGCGCATCCGCAACTTCTTTCACCTTTCCATCTCTGACTTCGTCGTTGACCAACTCACGAACTTCAGAGAGTGGCTTAACAGTCTCTTCATTTCGCTCATCCACTCGAATGATGTGGTAACCAAAACGAGTTTCGATAGGCTCGGAAATTTCGCCGATTGGTCCGTTGAAACAATACTCTTCAAACGGTGCAACCATTTGCCCTCGAGGAAAGGAACCAAGATCTCCGCCTCGACTTCCTGAGCCTGGATCTTCACTGTGTTCTTTAGCAGCATCTTCGAAGCTTACTTCACCAGCCAGAATCTGAGCGCGAATGCCGGTGATTTTCTCCAGGGCCTCTTCCTTACTCATTTCTTCAGTTTTGATCAGAATATGAGCAGCCTTTGCCATTTCTTCCAGAGTGTAATCCATTTGATTTTCATCGTAGAACTTCTGCGCCTCTTCATCACTAACCTGGATATCCTTCTTCAATTCATCCCGACTGATGAGGATATGCTGAACATCTACTTTTTCAGGAGCCAGATAATTCAGCTTGTTTTCTTCGTAGTACGCAGCAATTGCTGTTTCATCCACACTCTTCTCTACAGACTCAAGATTGCGTGGTTCATCACGATGAATCACAAGGTAGTGAAAGTCAGCTTCAGGACTTTCCTGCCATCGAGGCTTGTGCTTTTCATAGTAAGCCTTGAGATCCTCTTCTGTGGCTTTCTCGGCCAGTTCCATGCGAATCGCTTCCTTAACTTGCTCCAATGGTATCAACTTTCCATCAGGGCTTGTATAGCGAGTGTCTCTGTTGACATTGTAATGGAGTTCTATTTCTTCGTCCGTTACTTCAACAATTTCAAACAGCTTGGTTCGGAGAGCATCGACCTGGTAACCCTTGGTCAAAAACTCCTTGAGTTCTTCTACACTCTTCCAGCCATTTCTCTTGATGTTGGTAAGAAATTGCGCCTCATTACCATTCTGATTAATCAAAGTATTCATTTGATTCATCACCTGAATTGAGACATCCACATTCTGCTGTCGAGCTTCAATTGCCATCAATTCCTGACTGATCAGCTGTTCCAGAAACTGGTCCGTATACATGCTTCTGAACTGCTCCGGAAGCTGACGCAACTGACTCACCATATCAGAAGAGATGAGCATTCGATTCATCTGACCTTCGGTAATCACCGAAGTTGTTGAATGCATTTGCACCTCAGCAAGTGGCTCCGTTGACATCACATTGAATTCGGGATCGATATCGGGTCTCACATCACCGGCACCTTGAGCTGCCTGCTCCGCCCTTCTTTCCTGCATGAGCCAGTTGTCGTAAAACGAGGCCGCTCCCACAAGGAAGATAGAAAGTACAAAGGTGATCACAATAAACCAAATGATCCCTTTCATTCTTTTGCGAATTTTTTCTACTAGCATGGAGTCTCTCCGAATTTCCAATTCCAGCCGACCATTCTTAGGCCATCCTCAAACAGGGTGCAGTACACCACTCCCAATACAAATGGGAGCTCGCATTATATCTACGCATATTTCAAAAATCAATGTAAATTCAGGGCCTGCTTCGAACCGATGTAGAAAGGAATGCTTGCTCGTTTTCTACTTGCCTTGACCCTGTGCTTTTGCAACTCGTCTTTTGCGATGAAAGCCTTTGACCCACTTCCGGAGAATTCTCAAAAACTCAAAGGAATCCAATCCCTGCTTGAAACCGATTTGGGACGCAGTGTTTCTGGCAAAGAAGTTCTCAAGGACAAAGTCGATTCTTACAATCTGGCAGTAATCCTTTCCCAATGCCTGCAGACAGTAGTTCAGGAAGAGCAACAGATTTCCGGGGAAACAAAAGATCTACTCCTGAAACTCGTCGATGATTTTAACGGCGAGCTGGAGATGCTTAGAAAAGAGCCAGACTTGATTAAGCTACAACTCCAGGCAGTTCAAGCTCAACTCAAGCCAAAAACTGAGCTTGTCATTCGCAATGCCAGGAGCAAACCGGCCATTCGTGCCCACAAAATGGAAGTCATGGGAGATCAGGACAGTTCTCGCAAGGGAGAGGTCAGGACCTTTCTTGATTTGGCTTATGAGGGTGTGGAGCAACTGCAGGGATACTTTAGTGTTGGAGTCAAAGGACAAACTCAGGCACGCAACCCGGAGGCCGACCTTGAAGTCAGAGAGGCACTGGTAAAGTATCGGGGCGCAGGCTGGAGCGATGAAATATCTGTTGGAAAGAAGCAAAAGAGATTAGGTCAGGGACTCGTTCAGGACGGAGTCCACACTTCGGTTGAAGTGAGTAAAAAATACCAGGAATACGACTTTCGCTTTGGACTTGATGATGGCATTTTTGCTCAGGTAAGCGGTGATTTTCTTCTAAATATACCTGTGACTTTCTATGGAATGGATCATTCTGATGGTGCCCACTCTGGTCTATTCATGAGTAAGAAGTTTAACAAGCTCACTCTCAGCTCAGAAATTGCGGAGTATCACCCGGATCGTCCACAGGCCAACAACAACCGTGTCGCCAGAGATCGATCGGCGTTCTCTCTGGGACTTGAAGTAGAAGCACTTCCCAATATGAAACTTGGTTCAAATCTCACCCATACTGGAGGAGACTTCGAGGGGCGGAACAATGTGAATTCCTATTTTGAGCCCTTAAGCCTCTCCATGCGAAATGAGATATTGAGATCCCTTTCTAATTACTTCGGTGAAGATTACAACGCATTGAGTGGCTACTCCGACTTGAACTTCAACTTTAGTCTGGCCAATAGGCGGGGAGCCCAGTTACAACTGCACTACAATATGATTTATGACCACACGCTCGACAATTCCCAAAGCTTCTCCGAGTTCAATGTAGCAAGCTTGTACCTGTCCAAGGATTTTTCCTCTGGCTCCAAGCTCTCGCTGAGCTTTCAAAATCTGGACTTCGAGAAGTCTGCGTTTGCACAGGGAATGCTGGTCAACAAGAATCTAAAGGATGTTCAAGTAGTGCGCTCATCCTATCAAGTGCGATTCTAGTTGATTGGACTCAACCACTTCTAACTGACGAATTCCTGCGAATATCCAATCAATTGGTTTAAGTCGATTACAAATGACCCAACGCACTCATCGCAGTCTAATCGTCCCTAAAGTCACCCGACTAATAGAGGTCTGCCAATCCAATTCCTGATGACCTGATTCAACCATCCCGGTCAAATCGATTGAATTTGGACAGAGAGGAGCGATTGCGCTGGTAGGCATTGATTCCCGGTTTCTTTTGCTGCATTCTCATTAACTCCAGTTTGAGTTTCTCCGGAGCTTTGGATCCTGCTTGAATAATTTGCTCGTCCAGTCCCAGGAGCAAATCAAACTCGCTTCTAATACCTTTGAGAGGTTCCTGGTAAACGGAAAATTCCTGCTCATTGGTCCTCATATAGCGAAGAACCTCACCTTCCTTGGCGCTACTGTCAGGGAACTGCTCGAAGAAACTTGATTCCAGACGATGCAGGCAGTCAAAGTAAGCCTCAATCACCTGATCCCTAACTGCTGTCTTTTCAAGTACCAAATCAAAGTCCTGTCTTCTAAGAAGGGTCAGGATTTCTTCAGTAATCTCTTTCCAGCGAGTTACTTTCTCTTTTAGAAAATTAAGATAGGAATCAATTTTAGCCATACGCAAAAAATCCCCTGCACCCACGTGCAGGGGATTTCAATTTATTCATCTAAATCATACCTGGAATCTTCATTCCACCGGTTAGACTGGCCATGTCAGTCTCTCTTTGCTCAGAAGCCTGTTTCTGGGCTTCCTGGATTGCCGCAAGAATTACATCTTCCAACATTTCAACGTCTTCAGGGTCTACAGCTTCGGGCATAATCTTGATGGCCGTAACTTCCATTTTCCCATTGACTTCAACTTCAGCCATACCACCACCAGCGGTACCTTTGAAGTTCATTGTGTTGAGTTTTTCCTGCTGCTCAGCCATTTTGCTTTGCATCTTCTGAGCTTGTTGCATCAACTTTGCAAATTGATCATTCATCGACAACAATTCCTTTCAGCTTCAGTCGCAGCTTCGCTCTATCCAGCGCTGCATGGCAGCGTTTTGAGTCGAAACTACCCTTCACGTCCTGGTCCAGTCCCTTGAGGCGATTTCGGCTTCGATGCAAAGCTTGCTGAGCGCGCTCTACATCGATGTCTTCTGGCATTTCCAGACTTGGAGTAAAGAACTCAAGCACGTTACTGTGGAAATGCCCGATACCGCCATACATTGCAAGATCAAGCTGGCCACCCTGAACCTGATGCAGGCTGCACAAACCATCGCCTAATGCATAGGCAATAGCACCGTGATCCGGATGCAACTCCAGGAATCCATCACTTGCATAGGAAAGCACCTTGGATACTTCGTAGACCAATGGCTTTCGACTGGGGCTAACTATTTTAACTTGAAATGATTCTGCTAATGACATGGCTTATCCTTCAGACTAGTTTCCAGCCTTCAGCTTCTCAGCTTTTTCCAGAACTTCATCAATATCACCTACGAGGTAGAAAGCTTCCTCAGGCAGGTCATCATACTTTCCAGATAGTACTTCTTTGAAAGACCGGATTGTATCCGCAATCTTCACGTACTTCCCTGGAGAGCCTGTGAACTGCTCGGCTACGTGGAATGGCTGAGACAAGAACTTTTCAATTCTTCTGGCTCGACCTACAATTGCCTTGTCTTCTTCAGACAATTCATCCATACCCAGAATTGCAATTACGTCCTGAAGTTCCTTGTATCTTTGAAGTACAGTTTGAACTTCACGAGCAGTATTGTAATGCTCATCTCCAACTACCTGAGGATCCAGAATACGAGAAGAAGAATCCAGTGGATCTACCGCTGGGTAAATCCCTTTCTCTGCAATTGCTCTGGAAAGGTTAGTTGTGGCATCCAGGTGAGTAAAGGTTGTTGCTGGAGCTGGATCGGTGTAGTCATCGGCTGGTACATATACAGCCTGTACTGAAGTGATCGAACCATCTTTGGTTGATGTAATCCGCTCTTGCATCAAACCCATCTCTGTTGCCAGGTTTGGTTGGTAACCCACCGCTGAAGGCATACGACCCAAGAGGGCAGATACCTCGGAACCAGCTTGAGTAAATCGGAAAATATTATCAACGAAAAGTAGTACGTCCTGGTTTTGCTCATCACGGAAATACTCTGCAACTGTCAGTCCGGTCAAACCTACTCTAAGACGTGCTCCAGGTGGCTCATTCATCTGACCGTAGATCAATGCGGCCTTGTTGATTACACCGGATTCACTCATTTCAAGGTACAGGTCATTTCCTTCACGAGATCTCTCTCCCACTCCGGAAAATACTGAATAACCACCATGCTGAGTTGCAATGTTATTGATCAGCTCCATGATGATTACTGTCTTACCTACTCCCGCACCTCCGAAGAGACCAATCTTTCCACCCTTCATGTAAGGAGCCAGAAGGTCTACTACTTTAATCCCTGTTTCCAGCATCTCTTTCTTGGTTGAAAGATCCTTGAATTCAGGAACCGAACGGTGAATCGGGTATTTCTTTTCAGACTTTACCTCGTCCTTTCCATCGATAGCATTTCCAAGTACGTTCAGAATTCTTCCCAAAACAGCATCACCTACTGGCACACTGATTGGCTGACCAGTGTTCTTCACTGGAATTCCGCGGCTCAAACCTTCTGTTGCGGACATTGCTACAGATCGTACTACTCCATCGCCAAGGTGCTGAGCAACTTCACAAGTCAGCTTATCTTTGGTCGAAGGATTTTCCATTTCAAGTGCGGTGTAAATGTCAGGCAGACTTCCTTCTTCAAACTTAACGTCTACTACTGGTCCAATGACCGCTATTACTTTTCCATCAGTCGTCATTGATCTCTCCTTCAATTATTCTAAGCTAGCTGCCCCACCAACGATCTCTGCAATTTCCTGAGTGATCGCTGCCTGGCGTGCACGATTCAATTTTAATGTTAATTCAGCGATTAATTCTTTCGCGTTTCTGGATGCATTGTCCATGGCCACCATTCGGGAGCCATATTCAGAGGCCAGGGAGTTTAGAAAACAATTGTGGATCGTCCCCCCCAGATACTGCTGAAACAATTCTTCCAGAATATCTTCTTTGCTGGGTTCGAAGAAATAGTGAGTCTTTCCGACCCAGTCTTCACTTTCTTCATTCCAGTGCTCAGAGTCTTCCGCATCATCAGGATGATACGGCAAGAATCGAACCAGTTCGTTTGTCTTCGACGCAGCGGAGAAAAACTTGGTGTAGCTGATGTGAATTTCACCAAACTCACCACTCAGAAATAGCTCCAAAAGGTCACTTGCTATCTCTTGTGAGATATCAAATGCAGGAACTGTATCGCTAAGATTGTATTCCTTGATTACTTCTTGATTCTTTAGTCGAAGCTGCTCTGCACCTTTCTTCCCGATGGAGTAATAGACTACAGAGTAACCTTTCGCCTCAAGCTCTTCCTGAAGACCCAGGGCCCGCTTCACTGCATTGGCATTGTATGCTCCACACAAGGCTCTCTCACCGGAATACACCACGATGAGGGCCTTTGGATTCTCAGTAAGTCGCGTTAACTTATGAGTAGTCCCGGAGGCAGTCACCTTGTGCAAGACCCCTTCAATCCCCTCATAAAAGGGACCGAAGTTTTCGAGGCCCATGCTGGCTTTGCGCAACTTGGAAGCGGAAACAAGCTTCATCGCTTTGGTGATCTTTTCGGTGTTTTTAACACTCTTGATCTTTCCGCGTATTTCTCTAGATTTTCCTTGACCCATAGTTTACCCCTCAGGAGGCTTTCGCTAGAAAACTTGCTTTAAATTCCTGAATAGCTGCTTCTACCTTGCCTTTATTCTCGTCAGAGATTTGCTTATCGGCCTTGATAGCATCTACCAAAGCTCCATGCTTTGTATTCAAAAACTCATGGAATTCTTCTTCGAATTGAATCAGCTGACTCAACTCGACGTCATCCAGAAAACCATTGGTTACAGCGTAGATAGACAGAACCTGCAGAACAACATGCATAGGTACATACTGACCCTGCTTCAAAATCTCCAGAGTTCTTTCTCCACGTGCCAACTGTCGTTGTGTCGCTTCGTCCAGATCAGAACCGAACTGGGCGAAAGCCGCAAGCTCGCGAAACTGAGCCAGATCCAGTCGAAGACTACCGGCTACCTTTTTCATAGCCTTGATCTGTGCACTACCTCCTACTCTGGATACTGAAAGACCTACGTCAATCGCAGGACGCTGTCCGGAGTTGAAAAGGTCAACGTTTAGATAAATCTGACCGTCTGTAATCGAAATTACATTTGTAGGTATATATGCCGAAACGTCAGAAGCCTGAGTTTCAATAATTGGAAGAGCGGTAATTGAACCGGCTCCCAACTCATCATTCAACTTTACAGCTCTCTCAAGCAGTCGAGAGTGTACGTAGAAGACGTCCCCTGGATAAGCCTCGCGTCCTGGTGGGCGGCGAAGCAATAGAGACATTTCACGATAAGCAACCGCGTGCTTGGAGAGATCATCATAAACAATTAGAACGTCTTTGTTGTTCTCATACATGAACTCTTCTGCCATAGCAACACCGGAGTAGGGAGCCATGAAAGTCAGCGGAGCTGGATCAGAACCCATGGAAGCCACGACGATTGTGTAATCAAGCGCCCCATGATCCTGAAGAGTTTGAACTACGTTGGCAACTGTGGACGCTTTTTGTCCAATGGCAACGTAAACACAGAGAACTCCTGTTTCCTTTTGATTAATAATTGTATCCAAAGCAACTGCAGTCTTTCCGGTCTGACGGTCTCCAATGATCAACTCACGCTGACCTCTACCGACTGGCACCATGGAGTCAATCGCTTTCAGACCAGTTTGAAGAGGTACCCCTACAGGCTGGCGATCAATAATACCAGCTGCAATTCGCTCGATTGGACGAGTTTTGGAAGAGTCGATAGGGCCTTTCCCATCAATTGGCTGTCCGAGCGGGTTCACAACGCGTCCCAGCATGGCATCCCCTACGGGTACACTCATTACCTTTCCGGTTGACTTTACCTGATCCCCTTCACGAATGAGTTTGAAATCACCCATCAAAGCAACCCCAACGGAGCCTTGATCGAGGTTCAATACCATTCCATAAATATCATTGGGCAATTCCACCAATTCACCGACAACCGCGTTGTCGAGACCGTAGATACTTGCAATACCGTCACCTACGGAGGTTACATATCCAATATCTTTCTTGGCGGGAGAAGCTTCAAATGTATCAATGTGCTTCTTTATAAGTTTCGTAATTTCTTCTGGTTTGATCTGCATTCCATTACCACCTTAACTACAGTTACCGAACCTTGATTCTCTGAACCAGATCCTGCAGCGATTCCATTTGACCCTTCACGCTGTAATCCAAAATTTGATTGCCCGATTCGATGGAGAATCCACCGATTAGAGCTGGGTCTACTGAATATTCAACTTCAAGCTTTTTGCCAAGCAATTCTTCAAACTTGACTTTCATTTCTTCTTTTTTCGCCTCTTTAACTTCCTGGGCTACGCTTACATAAGCGATTCCCCGACCTAAAGACTCGTCAGCAATTCTTCTGTACTCGACTGCAATCTTGGAAAGCATGTTCATGCGATCATTTTGCACCATGTACAGAACCAGGTTAGTCACTGGTTTGGAAGTCTTGGCCTTCTTCAGGATTGCCTGAAAAAGCTCCAACTTGTCATCAGCAGAGAACAAGGGACTTTCCAGTACATACTGTAAATCCTCGCTATCCGCGATGGTCTCCTGCAGTTCCTTCAAATCCTGAACTGCTGCATCAATTTCCTTTTGAGAGGAAGCTGACTCCAGCAACGCTGCGGCATACTTCTGAGCTATAACTCTAGCGTTTTTCATCCGTTCACCTCCGAGCTCTCGATTAGGCTAAGACCATATCCGCTCATCTTGGCCTCATTCTTGGAACTCTGAAGGTCTTCTCCTGCTCTTTTTGATACTTTCTCGAAAAAATCATCCTTGATCTGATTGATTCTTTCGTAATAGTAGGCAGCAGCAGATTGATCTACATTGTCAAAAATGCGCATTTCAGCTTCACGCGCCTCCGTCAAGACTTCTTCCTTGATTTTGGCAGCCTGGTCCTTTGCTTCAGAGAGGCGTTTCGCTTTTTCTTCTTCAATTCCAGCAAGGGCGGCCTTCAACTCTTCTATCTTCTCAAGCATCTGCTTTTTCTGCTGTTCCTGAGCATTCAATCGAGTTTCAATGTCACTCACCCCTTCTTCCAGGGCTTTTTCTACGGGGGGAACCACAAACTTAAACAATAAGAACATCAAAATGAGGAAATTCAGAATTTGCATGTAAAAGGCAACTGTTTCGCCTCTCATGAAGTTCAGGAAGGAACCGATTGTTGCAATCAGTCCTCCGCTAGCCGCTGGAGCTTGCGCTGCAGCCTGCTGAGCCACTTCTGCACCTTCTGCAGCGAGGCTCGGTACAAGAGTCAGAACTCCCAGACCCAATGTGCAAGCAAATGCATATTTCATCGATTGCTTTCTCATGTTTAACTCTTTCCCGGTACAATCTTACTTACAAGATACTCTTCGATCTCCCCAACCTGGCCTTCCAGCTCACTCTCAAGGGTATTCAAGTCCTTATCAAGAGTTTCGACTTTGCCTGCGAATATTTTGTCAGCTTCTTTCTTTGCTTTGGCAAGCAATTGCTGACTTTCCTCACTGGCTTCATCGCGAGCCCCTCTTCGAATAGAAGAAGCCTCACTGTGGATTTCATAAAGCTTTTGTTTGTGCTGATTATCCAGTCCCTGAATCTCTTCTTTCTCCTCGGCGAAACCTTCCGCCAGACTTGTGAATTTAGCCTTTCTTTCATCCATTACTCTAAGTAATGGCTTGAATAAAACCGTATCCATTAGCCAATAGAGAGCCAAGAAATTAATTGTCTGAAAAATCAAAGTAATATTGATATCTACCATTTTGCCCGAACCCTTTCGTTCGACCCAATTCCGGCAACAAATGCCCGAATTACATTGCGTACATCAAAAGAAGCGCGATAACGAGGGAGTAAATCCCTGTTGATTCTGATACGGCCTGACCGATCAACATAGTTCTAGTTAACAGGTTTGCCTGCTCTGGCTGATGAGAAATACCTTCACAAGCCTTACCACCTACAAAACCCTCTCCAATACCAGGTCCGATAGCTCCCAGACCCATACATAATCCAGCACCAAGGTACTTGCAACCAGTAACAATTGCCTGTCCGGTAGTGAACTCTTCCATTTCGTCCTCCTAATTAATTTTCTACAATGTCACCTTTAGATGGTGAACATCAACAACAAAGATATAACAAGGGCATAAATCGACGTTGACTGAGTCACCGCCTGCCCAATTAACATAATTCTTACTAAAACCAGTCTCATTTGAGGCTTTCGAGCTGTCCCGAAACTTGACACAGAGGATGGATATCCACATCCAATCCCACAGCCAATAACTCCAAATCCTATGGACAATCCTGCACCCAGCAATGCCATAGTCTTGGGTAATCCTGGCCACACTGAGTAGTCCATACTGAATCGAATCAAGAGCGCAACCACCAGTGCAAACACTGTCGGATTACCAGCAACTGCTGAACCCAGAAGGTGTACAAACTGAACATCTTCTGAAGCGGACGGATTACGGGCTACACCTTCTGTAGCCTGCGCCCCCGTCATACCCATTCCGATTCCTCCGCCGATGGCGCCCAGTCCCATTGCCAATCCTGCGGAAACAAGACCTGTAGCCAGATACCAGAAGTTCTCGGCTGTTGTTGGAGGCAGTGGCACAAAAATCAATAGACAGGCAATAACCAGAGCGAAAATTGACGCTGATTCCGTAACTGCCTGGGTGATAAGCATCGTTCTCAGGAGAAGATTATCCTGACTAGGTTGGCGTGCCATTCCAATTACAGCAGAAGTTGCTGAACGGAATGTCCCCAAACCTGCTCCCATGGCTCCAAAACCCATGGCAAATCCGGCCCCGAGGCACTTCGCCCCAAATACAATTTCGTTTGCGTATTGAGCACCGTACATTAGGCTGCCCCCCCTTCTTCCTCTTCCACCTCAATTCCTTGAGCGATGTAGGCCAGGGTCAACATGGTAAATACAAAGGCTTGAATTGTTCCTACGAAAATTCCAAAGAATGCCACCAGTCCAACCGGCAACAAAATGTAGCCAACCAACCAGGAAACCACTTTGATAATAACTGCGCCCCCCATGATATTCCCGAAGAGACGGAAACTGATGGAAACCACTTTTGACAATTCTCCAATGACATTGAGAGGGAACATGATGACTGGGATAGGCTCCCAGAAGAGTTCCCAAAAGTAACCGAAGAAGCCCTTCTGCTTCATGGCCTGATATACGGCGATAAAGAATCCCATCAAACCGAGGGCCAATGGCGTATTGATATCAAGAGTAGGTTCTTCCAGAAATACAACCCCGCTGTAGTTACACAGAAGCAGGAAGAGAAACAAGGTTGTGATGAAAGATGTGAACGATCTTCCCAGAGTTTTACCCAGTGATTCTTGACACAGATAGTCAACAAAACCTGTCATCCACTCCATTAGCAATTGAGGATAAGTCGGAACCAATCGTGGATTTCTCCCGACCAGCCATCCGATGAGCAGCAAAACTGTCATCACGATGTAAGTTGTTTTCAAAATACTGATGTCTGTACTTGTTACCGTCCAAAGGCTTCGCTCACTAATGTCGACTCGCCCTTGACCCAGAGTGTAATACCAAACCTTGCCGATATCTTCCATGGAGATCCCTCACTTCAGCGCAATACTGTGGAAACGGTCCTTTTAAAAATTTCTCTACCAAAGAGAGCAAACTGAACACAAAACAAACCCACTAACAGGGCGTATACATTGAACTTGGACAAACTCAGTGCAAAAAATACTGTAGCCGCCATCAAGGCATATCGAACTCCAAAACTTCCCAGAGCGCGCTTGGCTCCAGCAGGTGCTTCCCCTTCAGGGTTTCTGGCCATGCCTCGCGCATTGGTCACCATCAGATTGAAGTTACCCAGCGAAATCAGGCCTCCTACCAGAAATCCCATATTCACCTGAATGTTCTGAAAAACCACATAAAGCACAGGCTGGACAAGGAGTTGGATCAAAAGAATATCATTCTGTATTTCTTTTTTGATCTGATCCATACTTCTCAATACCTCGAATTAACATTTGATAACCGGCTCTAACACCTGCTATCACGCCCAGAAAGCCAAACAGCAGACTGAACAGAACCTTGCTTTGAAGCCACTGATCAAGCTGATACCCCATATAAACCGAAATACTCGCGGCTATAGCAATAGTAAGCCCTACTTGAGGGATTAAAATCGCCACCCTGAGGTGGCCTCGAAAGCGCCCCATATACTATCCACCACCTATTGCAATGTCAAGGAAATCTTGAGCCCATTACAAGGCATACTGCAAGGCCTTTTCCAGAGGGAATTTCCAAGGATAAAAATCTTGAAAATCCTGTCGTTTTTCAAAACCCTCTTGCAAAGTTCAATCATATAAAGAGATCGAAACCCAATCTTGTCTACCTCTCTTTAGATTTCCCTCAAAAGTACCATTGAAAACTTCTCTCTTTACCTACTTAGAGATTACACTGGGAGACTGTAACTTCACAGGAGTGCTATGGCAACCTTCAATTTCAGCTTAAAACTAAGCAAAGAAGTCTTCCGGGGAATGGGGGCACAACATCTCGTAGAGTGGCAAAAGGAGTCAGCTCGCAAGGAGATCGATCAGGCAAATCTATTGATCGATCGCCTCCATACAGACTTCCAAAGCCGGTGCGAATCCATTTTGAAGGACAAGTTTGACTCAGCTGAGGACTTCAAGTCTTTGCTGCGAACACTCAACTTTGAAAGCCTGGAGCGCAACCTCGAGAAACTGGTGGAACTGAAGCAAGAGAAAGAAGATTATCTTCTGAGCATTGATGAACAGCAGGAACGGCTCAAGAGTATCAAGTTTCCAGTCTTTTCTGATGATGAATATGCGACCTTCTGGATTGACCATGAGTGTCAGGTTTATGCAGACCACCATCTCGACATTCGTGGATTGGAAAGCTCAAAAGTCGATTTTTATGGAGTTACCAAAAATAAAAAGAAAGCATTCTTTATTCTGCTTGAGCTGAACCGGGACGCCCCTGAATCGAATGTTCTCAAACTTTATTATTACCTCAAAAACTCCAAGACATTCTGGGACTATGAGGATGTAGTTATTTTGCAAATCTTCTCCCCAAAGTATCTCGTGGAAAAGAAGGGTAAATCCCTGGCACTCGCCAGAGAAATGGCAGTTTTCCTGGGAAATGAGCTCTCGGGTCATTATTCCTTTGGTGAGCAGAAGATTCGAATGCACTACAACAACATGGTTTTTGCGGCAGATCAGTATGAAATCTACTCCGTTTTCTGGAAATTGATGAGCTCAATCGATGCTGACGAAGAGGAGCGATTCGAACTTATGTGCAAGAACCTTCCTGGCAACAGGAATTTTCTGAAACTTTGCGAGAAATACGTTGAAAGGGAGACTTCCAGAAACAGGGAAGTCAATCCAGCGTTTCTGCACCTCATTAAGAATCACGGAACCAAGCAGGACATTCTTGAGATTTTTCGAGTCTGGTGCGTTGAAGTCATTCAGTTTATTGAAACCAATTTCACCAGATTTCAAGAGCAGGAAACCCTGCCTGCTTCAACTCTCAAGTAGAGGTGAAACTCAAATCAGATTTTCAACGGGAAGGGAAAATCACGGTCAGCCCTTAAGCAGCCTCTGAAAAACCCTTACAAAATCGCACTAAAAATCGTCAGCCTCAGCCAGATCACTTGCCAAAGCATCCGCCAAAGAATCGTTTGTTGACTTGGGCGCCTGAGTCTTCTTTGCAGGAGCCTTCGACACTGGGGTATCCTGCTGAGTCTCTGAGCCACTTTGCTGAACCGGATTCGTCTGGGCCTGCGGAGCACCTTGAGGCTCTCGCATTCTCTCCTGATAACGCATCTGCTCCATGCTCTGATAGTTTCTTGTAGGCGCAACCATTCTCTGCTGCTGCCCCTGACTCATCAGGGACTGACTCAGGGCCTTCATACTTTCGCGCAGAGTCTGCAATTCAAGCTTCAACTCTTCGATTTCCTGTGAGTCAGCCACTTCTCGACTACTTGCACCAGGCATTTGATCTGGTGTCATATAAATGATAGTTGGCTTGTCAACACTGGAAAAATGCTCATCCTTTTTTAGGACTCCGGGCAGTTGCCCAATTTTTTCAAGGTCCATCCCCTGTTGCAACGGAACGACAATCATATGCTGCTTCTTACCAGCTGCCTTTTTTTGCTCTTCCACCGGAACACTGGATCCACCTGTGTAGCTGGACCGAGCAGGGGCACTCCCATCAGCTCTGCTTTGAGATCTTCCCTGGCGAATCGTCTCACGAGACCTTCGAATCTCATCAAGAATCTCCTGCTCTCGATTCGCCACCTCATCATAATATCTTTCCTCAAACATGATCTCTGATTCCAGTTGAGCCTGAGCTGAATCCTTGGATTTGAGATCTCCCTGAGCAGATTCTATTTTGCCTCGAATCTCGCGAATCTTGGACAAACTTGTTCGAATCTTGCGAGTCTCGCTTCTTGGCAGGTGAACAGCTGCAAGATAATTCACTCTCGCATTGTTCTTCTCGATTTGCTCCACCCTGCGCCGAACGTACTTAAAACTGAGGTCTTTACTCTTCTCATGAATCTCATTGCGACGCTCCTCAAGAAATTCCAGACGCTTTTTTAATCTTCGGATTCTTGGATAATCCAGCTGAACGTAGTCCTTCTTCAAGGTCTTTTTCTTGCGCATCAGTTTACGAACTCTTTCCTTGCGATTCGCCACATAGCTGTCCGAATAACTGGAATCAGGCTGCTCTAGATGCAGGTCGATTTCTCCGTACAGTCGCTGAATTTGAACCTGCACATCATCAATATCGTTGGCTTTGACCTGCTTTTCAGCACTCAAATCGTCTTGAACCTTCTTGATTTGCTTATGCAGATCCTTAAGCTCGGCTCTTCTTAAAGTGAGGAAGTTCTGAATCTCGGCTTCGAGCATCTTGTTCTCTTCTATAATTTCATAGACACCGGGGATTTCCTCGATTCTGGAGATTACTTTCTTCTCCATCAGATCAAGCCTGGCACGCATCTCGGCGATCTTATTAATTTCCATACTGTCCGACATGCTCGTCTTGTGCTTCCAGAAGGTGGGTACATTTTGGCGTAGTAAGTCATTTACAGTGAGTATGTTCTCTCGATCCACAGCCTCGGGTCTCTCTTCGTAGGGAACCCCGTCATAGGGATCATTTGCTGCGAAGTTGTGCCGATTGGGCGACTCCATTTTGTTCGAATACAGACTGGTCTGCACAAGAAATAATGAAAACAGAAATATAGATATACGCATAAGGGACCTCATTCCACTTCTACTGTCGACATCATTGCATCGATGCCTGACAGGATTGGAGCCAGAATCCTTGAAATTGTTCTCCTGCGCCCTTTCCCCCTTCTGACATTCTGACATTTGCTCGTTCGAAGGCTATAATGGGAGCATGTATCAAGACAAAGCCTACTCAATCGACAATGCAATCGAAGCACTCAACTCTTCTACATCTGAACTCCATATGGAAGCTCTTCAGTGGCTTGGAAAACAAACCCTGAATAAAGATGTTCTCAATCTTTACATTCGCTCCCTGGATCATAAGCTGTGGAAGGTACGTAAAATCGCTGCTGCGCGCTTATCCAGTGAAATCGGAATCAGCTTTCATCACCTGCTTCCACTCATTCAGTCGCCAAGCCAGCATGTGAGGTACTGGACCTTGCAGATTTTACCCAAAGCAGGCAAGAAAGCCGTTTCTCATTTGATTGAGGCCTTCCCCAAACTGGATTCCCAGGAGAGACTATTTTTGCTTCGCGGTCTTCAGGAATTGAATCATGAGTCTGTGATTCCTTTTGCACTGGAAAGACTGAATGATGACCTGTGGGCTAACAGAAAAGAAGCTTCAAAAGTCTTGCTAAATCTGAAGCAGAAGGCCATTCCCGCTCTCAAGGAGGCTATTCGCAACGGTAGCGACAATCAGCGTTTCTGGTGCTTTAAGGTCTTGGGAAAAATGAGTCGTGAATCCGCCCTGGAAACCTTTGTAACAATTCTGGAGTCTGAAGCTTACGAAGAAAAGATACGAAGCTATGCCTTGACTGGTATTCAGGAGATTGATTCACACAATATTATCCCGGTTTTGGTCAGAACCCTGGATTCGGATTGCTGGACCCTGCGTGCACAGGCTGCAAAAATCCTGATCTCTTTAGACTTAGAGCCTCATCAGGAACTCATTGAGAAAATGCTTGGTGGCAGTCGCAACTTGCGCTACTGGGGCCACCAGATTCTAAAATCGATTACGAAGGAAAAGCACCTGGGTTTACTGGAGAGCTTCCTTCGCTCAAAAGACTTCGATTTGCACTTTCAGGCCATTTCAATTCTGGGACAGGTCAAAGTTCAAGCATCTGTGAATATCCTTCTAGCGCAACTCAATGATCCTACCTGGTATATTCGCAAGCATGCCAGCGATGCTGTTTTGGCAATTGGCAAATGCTCACTTCAACCCCTTATCCAGCTGGTCAACACGAACCCGGAAGATGAAGTTCTGTTCTGGATTTGCAGAATCATGGGGGACTTGAATCACACAGGAGCACTCCCCACCCTGGAAAGGCTTCTCACCCACCAAAGCAAAGATGTTCGACTGTGGGCACTGGAGGCAGTCGCCAAAGTCGGAGGCTTAATAAGTGTGAAGATTCTGATTGATTCCTTCGCCAACGAGTTCTGGATTGTGCGCTCCAAAGCTCATGAAGCTCTCCTGGAGATGACGCCCCCTTCTTTACCCTATCTTCCTCTTTTCGAAAACTTAAACAGCGAAGATGAGTCCAAAGCCTATTGGTCTCAAAAGACTATCGAAGAATCCAGTTTCTATGGAGCTAAATCTCTGATGAAGATTCTGCTGGAGTCCAAGGAAAGAGAAAGACTTGAACTTCTCGAGCGACTCTCGCTGCTTACAGAAAGCAGTCTGGAAAAATTGCTACAAAGAGATGATCTTCGCAAGCGCGAAATCATGGAATTGTTCGATGACAACACCAATCTCAAATCGAGCTTACGCCGAGTGTCCTCCTCCAACAATCAAAAAAGTGACTTTGAATTTTCCGTCCTTAATCGCTCCGAATATCCCTATGAAACCCAGATCAAGTTTGATGAAATCATGAGAGATTTTGCGGAAAGCGGAGCTCAAACTCTTCACTTAAAAGTCGATCAGAACCCGGTCGCAAGGATGAATGGATCTTTGTACAAGCTGGATTCCAGATCCATCAGTGCAACAGAGATTCAGGAGTTTCTCTCTCAGTCCATTCCCGATGAAGCACTGACACAGTTTCACTCAAATGGAGTGGCTAACTGGAACTTAAGCTACAAGGACAAGCTCAGTTTTCGGGTTCATTGCCACCGTACCAAAACAGGCATTGAAGCAATTTTGAAAATTCAGAGTTTGAGGGTCCCGGATTTCGAAAGTTTACAACTCCCCTCAGCATTCTTTTCACATCTAGCCAAACTCCCTCGGGGCCTGATCCTTTTTTCGGGCTCTTCAGGTTCGGGTAAGTCTACCGCCATCAACTCTCTTTTAAGCCATATCAATCAGAACTACTCCAAAAATATTTTGATGGTGACTGATAAGGTCGAGTTTGAGATGGAAGAGAGCAAGAGCTTCTTTACCCAAAAGGAAGTTGGCTCAGAGGTGAACTCCTTTGAAGAGGCTGTGGAGGCCATGGTTTATGAAGACCCCGATATTGTCTATCTATCCAGAATCCCTGACTACCCTCAACTTGAGCTTTTATTGCATCAGGCTTCCTCTCAAAGCCTTGTAATCCTGGAAACGAATGCCCCTTCCAATCGAGACGCTCTGGAGAAAATTCTTCTACTCTTTCCCAAACACCAGCAAAGAGTTTACTCCAAGCTTTTGCAAAGTGCTCTTCAAGCATGCTGCCATATCAAGCTGCTGCACAAATCTGAGGAAAGTGGATTTATCCCGGCTTTAGAACATTTCCTGAATCATTCCAGAATCAGCAAGTGTCTGGACCTGGAAAACCTTCAGGATTTGAGTCAGGTTCTTTCTACCTCCAAACAAGAGTTTCTCAAGTCTATGGACGATTATCTTCTTGAGCTTGCCAGTTCAGGAAGAATCAGCTATCAGGAAGCCATTCGATTCATGGAAGACAAGAGTAAAATCAGCGTAGATCAAATCTGGTAGCTCGTACACTCAGTCCGTTGGCTTCAGCTGGCAAATGAGGCTGCATATCAATCAGAACTGATAGAAACTTGCTGCCTCAATCATACCCAGAGACTCGTAGGCTGAAGAAAGCAATTTACGCTCAAAGACAGTCGAAGGCTCCTGGAAGGATTCTTCCATCAGTTCTTTCATTTCCTCGAGCATTCCAGCCTGAAGTAGAAATCTCAAGCGAAGATAGAAAGGTACTTGCTCATTATTGGTCCAGGCTCGGTAACTCACCAGGACTTCAGGCAACTCACGAATAAGTCGAGTTTGCAGGATTCTTTCCATGTAAGGCAATGGTGCAGAAAGTTTGGGTAGATTTGCAAATTGCAAGTAATGCTCGTAAAGAGTATCCAGTCTGGGATCGGGCCGTGATGCCAGCAAAGACTTCAGATAAAGAAAATCCTGATTCAGACTGTCTGCCTCCAGAATCTCCTCCACCAAAAAAGCACACAAGCGATCCATCCCCATTCGATAGGCTTGCAGACTAACCTCATGAATCTGAGCCTTGATCACCGGGTCCCTTCGGCGAATCAACAACTGATAGTCTGTCATCAGCAATTTCTCAAGGAATTTTCGGCGCTGAAAAAATTCCTGATCTTTCAGGAGAACCAGAAAGTTCTGAAGATACAAATCTGCCTCAAGTAGGCTCCTTGATCGAAAAGTTCTCCCGGTACTTAAAAACAATCCATCACTTCTAATCTTCAGCCGGATTGTTGGAAAGATCTTTAGAACTTCTTCCAGCAGAGGACGCAGCTTGTCAAGGGAGTAAACAGAGCGGGAAAAGCGCAAATGCAAGCCTTGAATCTTACCCGAGAAGAGCTCGAGCCACTCCGAATATTGATCCAATTGATGCAGTTGATGAAAGTTCATGACCACGTTGACAGGAACTTGAGACTGCAAGATCAGTTGCACCTTCTTCTTGCTTGAGCTCTTGACCATGGTCGTGAGATTCAGATAGTCCCCTAGCTGCGAATCAAACTTGTCGCTCGGAGAAATCCAGTAAAAGTGATAGTCCCTTTCCTGATCATGTTCATCAAGGCAATTGAAGTAGAGCCATCTTGAAGAACTTTCCCCCCGAGCAAACTCGCTGTGCACCGAAAAGCTGGAATAAAGGATATCCCCTTTGTACTGGACTCTGGACTTGTCTTTGTAGGAGACGTAATTACCAAGGGTTTTCTTCCGGGATGAGAGCTCCTCGAAGGGATACTGGCTAATAGCATAGTAAAGCAGAAAGATAGCCAAACCCAGTCGATTCCATGCCTTGATGCTGACATAGTGACTAAACAGCCTCAGGGTAATCGCGAAGTAGAGCAAAAAGACTCTTTGGCGCAACTGATCGAGATCAAAAAAGAGCATGGAAAAAACAAAGAAGAGAATCAAAACCCAGTCCAGACCACGGACTTTTCGCACAGGTAAGTTGGGCAACAAAAAACACAAGCCAACCAGGAGCAGAAGCAGAGGAAAGGAACTCGTTGAACCATAGATCAGAAAGACAGAACCCAGCAAAAAACTGTGAAAAAGGATCAGCTCCAGATAGAGACTATTTCTTTTGATCCAGTAAACTCGATTTCTGGGCCAGAGAATCAGAAAGAGCAACAAGAAATCCAGAGCTCTCAACTCCCATTCAGGAAAAGGAATAGAGAGACCACAGAGGATTACTAGAACCGGAGCCCACAACTCTGCAGCCAAAGCAGGTTTTTGAAGTTTTGATTCCGGGTCCGGATAGACTGTAACTCGCATCTTTGCTGAGCGTGCAAAACTTGAGGCCGGACTTAGAAAAACAGAGCAGAATATCAAAACAACGGCATTGAAAACAGGATGAGAAAGACTCGCTGAGGTTGTCAGCCCAAGGCCTCCCAGCAGCGCAATCAACTGAGTGGGTAAATCCATGGGGTAGTTTCGCTGAAAAAGAAAATAGACGCATACCCAGGGTAAGTACAAAAAGAAGTGGCACAAGGATTCGAAAACCAGGGAAAAGTTCCAATAGCCTTCCAGTAGATACCACTGCTCCCTGAACAGAAATCGGGAGTAGTCCTGCATTTGAGGAATAACTCCCGAAACACAAACCATCAGCAAAAGAAAAAACAGACTCCTGCCCTCGTTATAACGAAGTGAGAGAGAAGGAATGACTCGTGCAACCCAGAAACAGGCAAATACAAAGGGAATCCAGAGGACCTCTCTGGAGAGTTCAATTGCAGGATACTTTTGAACCCACACAAAGAGTGTGGTGTAGAGATAGGTTAAGAATAAAAGTCTGGGGAGTCTCTCAGCGTTCATCGACTGAAAGGTCAACCTTCAACTTAACCGCTGTGGTCTTGTGCTCTGAAACAACCACTTCAAACATTCTTGGCTCGCTCCACTCAGGGTAGAAGACCTGAATCAGCCAGGGCCCATGGGGTAAATTTTCCAATAAAAAAAAACCTGACTCCTGCGCTCTGACTGCGCGATCAAAATCAAGAACATGCAACTCCCCCAGTTTACCTGGAAGATCTTCACTATCCACACGATAGCTTCCCACCTTGTGGAAACTCCTCTCTACGAATCTCTGATGGCGATTGAATCGATAGGAGAGACCTTTACCGTGTACTCTTAGTCGAGCCCGTCTCTGGGCGCCTCCGAGCTGAAATCTAATTTTTTCTCCCGGGCGAATCACCATTAACCAGGGCTGCATTTCCCGCCCAAGCTTCCATTCATAGGACTGTTCTTTCTTTTCCATATTGCTGGAGTTTTGATGATGAAAAACTATCACCGCACGAGCAGGGTTCAAACCTTTACCTTCGTCATTGTAGATTTGAAGGTCACCGAGCAGTGAACCTGCGTAAAGGTTCGCCACCATTAGGACTTGTAAGATGATCACACGCATTAATAAATCCTCTTACCCAGGGCTGACTCAATGAGATGGAGACTTACTTCCGCAGTCTGGTTTTTGTTATCCAGCAAGGGATTGACTTCTACCATATCCATTGCACACAAAACCGCTTTTTCAGCCAGCAATTCCAAAAGCAGATGAGCTTCACGTAGAGTCAGGCCACCAGCTACAGGTGTTCCAGTTCCCGGAACAAATCTCTCGTCAACACCGTCAATATCAAAAGAAAGATGCACCGGCTCCCCCTGGGGGGAGGCAATTTCAAGCGCTTCCTGATAGCAGGAGAGCGCTCCCCTTTCATCAATCTCTTTCATAGTATAAACACGAACCCCGGTTTCTTCGATTACTCGAGCCTCTTCCTCGTCCACACTGCGTACACCAATGATTGCACAGCGGTCAGGACTTAGATAATTTCCATCGAACAGTTCCAGCAAGCCTGGATGTCCATGTCCTAGAGCTGCAGACAATGGCATCCCGTGGATATTACCGGATGGACTTGAAGAGTCAGTGTTCAAATCTGCGTGAGCGTCAAACCAGAGAAGCCCCGGCTTTGTGTTGCGCGATTTTCCATGCTCAAGACTTGCTGCCAGGGTTGCGATCGCAATGCAGTGATCTCCCCCCAGAATGAGTGGCATCTCGTCCGACTCATAGGCTTTCAAAACTCTGGACTTGAGTTCAGTCAGGAAACTTTGAATTTCATCCAGATATCGAATGTGGCCCTGCGGGAAGTCTTTCACTGGATAGGGCTCTTCCAGACAAGGCAGATTCCCCGAGTCTTTGTACTTGAAACCAAGTCGGTCCAGACTTTGATGAAGCCCTGCGATTCGGATAGCATCTGGCCCTAGAGAAGCACCTTTGGTGCCTGAACCCAGTCCGATGTTTGCCCCAATGATATTGATAGTTCGATTTTTATTCGCCATGACTACTCCTGCGGGAGCATTCTAGCACCATTGGCATCGATTTAAAATCGGGGATTAACGAAGGTCTTTGTTGAAAGAATCTGTAGGATTGATCTCAACATTTACGCCTTGATCAGAAGGCTTCACTGTCTGCTCTGGAGACTCAACCAGTCCTGTGGACTCGTTCTCTTCGCCCCACTCCTGGTAGCGCAGTTGAGCGATCTTTGTCTTGTTGGCCAGATTCAAGCTTCTGTTGCTTACAGAAGAACCAGCTTCAAGAGACACTTCTTCACCGGGAGAAGTAACCGAGCGAACATCAACCTGTCCTTCAAAAACATCCACCGATGAGAGCATCTTCTTGGGATCGCTCACATTCAGACCACCCTCAAGTGGAACTGCTCTTACACTGAACACGGTCCCGCGAACCGCTGCAATCAGGTTGGAAGTCTTCACTTCAAATCGGGTACCTTTTTTGACTACATGCACCCAACTATCACCCTGGAACAACCTTAGTTGATTCAGAGACACCTCCACCCGACTCATTGGCTTGAGTTTAAGATGGATTTTATCTTCAGGATAATATAGAGAGGCTGTTGCTTTCGCACCTGTTCTAACTTCATCAAATGAATTCAATTCGTAGCTGTCGCCAGAGTTTACAATCTTAAACCCTTCCTGCGTCTTCACATGAACCACTCCGCCACCAACGTGCAGTTTGATTTTATTCGCTACAGCGTATGAATTGGTAATTTTCACATCACCCGAAGGAACAGCACCTGACTCCTGGCCACCCACATTGCTTCCTGAAGGAATATGAGCAGTTGTGACGTCTTTGGTTACCGGAGCAACCCCGTTGTCAGATTTAAAGAGAGGTGTGTCCAGATTAACAAAGGCCACAAACATTACAGCAACCACTGCCATGGCAACATACTTGAAAGTCGGTAAAAGCTTTTCTGTGGAAGCTCCGTAGCCTCTTGTGGCTGTTGAGAAATCCACTTCTGGCAATTTACCCATCACAGACTGAGTGAAACCTTCGGGAACATCTACCGTTTCCTGAAGTTCCATCAATTCCAGAAGCTTCTTGTATTGCTCAAGCTTTCTTCTGGATTCAGAGTTAATTTCCACGTGTTGCTCAAGAGCAATTTTTTGATCGTGGGTGAGTGACATATCCAGGTATCCCTGGATCAACTCATCAACTTTTTCTGGGGTTAAATTTTCCATAACTTTCAACACTTTGGTTTTGTTATAAGAAACTACGGATTTGGTAATTCAAATGTTGCAGGATTTTTTATCAAATCAAGCAGATTTCATTCAAGCAAGAGTCGAAAACGGTCTCTAACAAAGGACTCTCAAGGCGAACGGAATTTCAAAAAAAAAGGAATCTGGGCTTAAGAGGGTGCTTCAGAAACTGATCCATTCAGGCGCAAAAACCGGGATTCAAGCCCATGAGCAAGGCAAAATGGGAGAAAACAGGTATTGAAAAGGAGTTGTTTCCAATGAAATGGGGCCTGATCGGTGAGTGTTTCCTACTCTTGGGACAGTATCTTAACCAGGAGGAAGAATTCATCCTATGACAAATACATGGGATGAGAAGAAGAAACTCACAAAAGTCTCAATAATGAGTGGACTGATTGAAAGCCAGCAGGCCTCCAAAGCAGGAGTTTAACGAGAGCTCGGAATCTGGAAAGAAGCTTCAGGCAATCTTCTTGACTGGAGTTTTTTCAGCTACGATTTTACTCGATTTAGGAGAAACGCGAGCTTGCATGAGAACTTCCAGACTGAATCGAAGCTTCTTGTTCACGTCCCTTAAAACCTCGACTTCTTCTTCCAGGAGTTCGATTCTCTCCAGAATGTCCTTCATTTCATCTTGGTTTCGGGTTTGAAAAAAATCTACAATCTTCATATGATGTGTCCCAGTTTTTAAAAACGATTCATTATGAGCCATCGACCAATTCACAAAATTCTTTTCCCCTTTTTGTTCATTTTTCTTTGTTCTTGTACTTCCAAGTCTGAAATGGACCCCTGGAATGACCTCCGACTGACCGAGCAGCAGCTGGATCTAACAATCCACGAGACGGAACAATTCCCCAACACGATTCCCTACAAAACTATCGATAAACAACTACTCAGAGCGGGAGCAAAGGACAACTTCTCTTTCTACATGGAGTACTATCAGACCAAAGAAGAGGAATTTGAGGAACTGATGCTGCTCTCAAATGAGGGTTGGAAGAGGGTCAATCCCGACCTCAGCGTGAGGGAAAAGAGACGCCAAATCCGCAAACAGAGCTTTCACGAACTCATGTTCTTCTACAAGCAGGGCAAGTTCTCTCTGTACGGCCACATCCTCAGCACCCAGAAACCCAACCTCAAAGACTGGCTCCCCCAACTCTACCCTTCTACCTGACGAAGTGCATTCCCTTTTCAAGGGCAGTTGTAAAGTTCAGTCCAACATTTTCCAATGTCGATCGGATGAATCAAAAGAGCCTGAAAGTCGTTTGTTAGCTATTGAGTGTTGTAAACTTATTCAGGACCCAAATATGTGCAAAACTATTCTGTCCATCTGGATTACACTTCTCCTTAATCTACCTTTGCTCGCTTCTGAGGGAGTCTATTTTTCTATCCAACTTGGTTCAAAAGTCAGCGATCTGAAGGGTTTCCACCAGCTTGAGGCGGACTCTGAAGCTGAGTTTAAAAAGTTGACCAATCTCAAATATCCTGATCGCTCTCAACTCTTCAGAGAACTCCTTACTGACATCTTTGCATGGTCCTCAGGAGGAGACTTCTATCACCGCAGGGAAAAAAATGACCTTGCCGTGACTGAAGATCAGGACAGCAATGTTGGAATAACACAAGTGGCCACCTTCAAGGAACTCGACTCACTGGAGCGCGTCAGACGCGCCTATTCACACTATAAAGAGCTCTTTAACCAGAGATTTCAAGATTCAAAGCTGGAAGAAGTCCGTGATGACATCAGCAAAGAAGCTTTGTTTATACCCAAGGGATTGGAGCAGGGTCATGATGAACCTGATAAAGACAGTACACCACCTTGCCTGGAAGAGTTTTCAAGACATGGAAGAGCACGAGTCGATTTTTGCGTCGAATCAGTTCGACTTAAAGTCTTTTCACAGCGTAGCAAAAGTATCTATGGGCTACTGCTGCATGTTGTCTCCTACCCTCGCTTGATTGAAATCGCAAGGCCCGTAACAACACAAACCAACCTGAAAGATACAGTGATCCTTTCGCCCCCTCCAAAAGAATCAGAGACCCTGTCATCTACACCAGAAGAAATAGGTGTCCCTTCATCCACCCCAGATTCCTCCGAAACTGTACTTGATTTTGAATCAAATCTGGCTTGCGTGCCTGATATAGCGTTGCAACTCGCAATGCAGGATGCACACAGGACTGGAGACGATAAATCAACGTTAATACCATCGAGTACTGTATCCCCATATCTGGAAGAACTTCGATCAATCTTTATCAACAACTCCCAGCTACCAGATCTATGTATCAAACCAAAACTTAGCCTTTATCTACAACTAGACTACAAGGAACTCGATATTGAGCGTTTAAGACTATTGAACAGTAAATTTAGCGTCTCAAACCTAACATTAAACCCTTTGTACAAATATGTAAACTTTACAGTTGAAGGTGGATTTGCCTTTCACGCGATCAAAAGAGAGTATGAACAAATCGACGGGGTTATCCTGCTGAATACAAGAAATGGCGCTCAACTATCTGAGAATCCGATTCAATGGAGACATGAAATTGACACTTACCAAGTAATCAGTCGCAATGAAGACCACTGCAAAAATCCTGAAAGAGGAACCTGCAAATGGTCTTTTCCTTCAATTCACAGGTAATGCAGGGTACTTACTGATCGAAGGCACCCATCGATACCATCAGTCCAACATCTTCCCAAGTATGTGGGATTGAATAAATTGGACCCTCTGACTCATCGCAGGATGTAACGACTCACCAAGAAACACAGGATTGCCTGTCATTACATGGGCAAAAGTCTCAGCGAAATCTTCTTCAGGATTAACACCAGCATACTGCGTCAGGAAGCCGTACTTCTGGTAAATTAAATCCCCAGGAGTTAGTTTGAGAAAATTTACCTCACAGGAGCTCTTGGGTGCCAGCTTGTTGAAACTCACCTCTGCACAATCGAAAGGAGCACCCTTTTGCTTTTGCTCGGAAACCCAGCCAATCTCACTCCACTCCTTACCAAGCTTGTTCCAATCCCCTTTGCCATCCCTCAGTAACTTCGATGAAACTGTATGACCCATCTCATGGATGAAGATCTTGACCCTCTCCTCCAGCAGTGCCGCTTTAATCTTCTCGGATTCAATACCGGGGCAGTATGGGCGAAACTCTTCAGTTCGTGACTGAATATCCTCAGATAATAACTCTACACTCCACATCCAAACCAATTCAATATCTTGTCGATACTCATTGGTGCGCGCCTGGGGGTCTTCCGGTCTCGCTACGATTCGAGCCTTGTGCAACCTGCGATCGGAACTGAATAAAACAGGGTATTCAGCGATGATTCTCTCGTATTCACCAAGGTCTGCTTCGGAGTATCCCAAATACCAGACTTTGGTACGATCGAACAACTTCTTTACCTTCATAGAGTGCTCAACTTTTCCTTCCCCAAGAATGCACTCCAGATTTTCTCTACATTGATCAAAAACCTTTTTCGGGTCCTTGAGAACCCTCAGAATTTCGTCCAGATAGAACAACAAAACCGTAGATTCACTCAAAGCGGTTTTCGATGATTTTAGAAAATCAATCTGATAAGCCAACAAACGCTCCTCAAAGCCAATGGTTTCTGGAATAGAAACTTGTGGCGAACTTTGGACCGCCCCCATTCCTCTGCGTTCCTCCTCCTGAACTGCACGTTTAACAAAATCTTTCAGTTTGACTGATGCAGAGTCAGCCCTGGATTTTAAGTCGGGAAAGTTATTGGAGACATGGGCTAAATAATCTTCATACATTTTCATGTAAGGTTTGAGCTGGCCTTTATTGAACCAGGCATCAAACAGTTTGCTTACAGAATCTGAAAGCAAATGTGGATGACAAGGAGTGACCCCTATTTGATTTTGAAAACTCTCGAGCAGATTTCGAGGAAGTGCTTCCAGACCACGCTTTTCAAAGAGTGCAGAAGACAAAATCGGCACCACTTCTTTTTCCAGAAAGTCTGTAATTTCCTCTCCCAATGCAATCGGCAAAGCACCGTCCTGAGCGGAGTCACCTGCTGACTGCTGCCCGGAGACCTCTCCATTTTTGGATCCACCAGGAGCAGCCTCCCCTGTGCCCAGCTCCACTGTATTATAGTCCGCACAAAACCCCGCCTGCACAATCATCAAAAGGTAAATGAGTTTCCTTATAGATTTCATAAAACTACTTTCGTATTAAACCAATAGATACGATTCTATCAGCAACAGGCGCTTCGGATACAAACCAGAAATTACAATATCTAATCTTTTCCTTACCTTGCCCAGAATAGTGAACCGGAAATCACCGGGGAAGAGCCTCAACCCAGCGAAGGAAATGGTCATCAAATTACACCCCACCATCTCGACACGTCAGTCCCAGACAAAGAAGCCCTGCAACAAGCGCAATCCAGCGAAGCGAGCGATTGCAAGAAACTCCCCCACCAGCCCTAACCTGAATAGACCCATCACCAAAAAACCATTCAATCAACGAAGCGTGAGCTTCAAGAAGCCCCACCCTTAACTCCAACCTGAATAGGCCCTCTCAGCCATCCAACCAGCTCCACGATTCCGAAAGCTGGGGAAAACGGGAAGAGCTGGGTTTATCCAGGCAAAGAAAAATGGGACTTCACGAGCTCCGTACTGGCATCGCCAATTCGGGGATCGGGAAGTCCCATTTTTCAAAGCCTGGGGAAGCCAGATCGACTGTTTTCCCCAGTTTTCGGAATCAAACTATTTTTTGTTGCGCAGGAAGGCTGGAATATCAAGATCATCAGACTGCTTCGCAATCTTCATCTCGGAAGCCTTCTGTGGCTGCTCCACAGGCTGCAACTGACTGGCAGGCAGCACTTGCGGCCTGTTATTCAGCTTTTGCATATTATTCACCATTTGAGATGCTTGAGGTCGAGAATCTTCCTCGAAGCGAGTCGCAATCACAGTGATGCGAATACCTTCTCCGATGTTTTCATCAAAGGTAGTTCCCCAAATAATCTCTGCTTCTTCGTGAACAGCGTTTTGAATAATCTGGCTGGCCTGATTCACTTCAAGCATACCAAGACCCTGAATTGTTCCACAGATATTAAGAAGTACACTACGGGCACCTTCAATACTGGATTCGAGTAGTGGAGAATCGATAGCTTGCTGCGCTGCTTTTTCTGCTCGACCTTCGCCTTCTGCATAACCAATACCCATCAATGCTCTTCCGGAGTCTGACATAATGGTTTTCACATCAGCAAAGTCACAGTTGATAACACCAGGCACAGTAATCAGGTCAGTGATACCCTGAACACCCTGGCGCAAGATATTGTCTGCCAGCCTGAAAGCATCCATCATTGAAGTGTTGCTATCGGAGATTTGAAGCAGACGGTCGTTTGGGATAACGATGAGAGAATCTACTGATTCTCTGAGGTTCTTGATCCCTACATCAGCAATTTGCATTCGCTTTCGACCTTCAAAGGTAAAAGGCTTGGTGACTACTGCAACAGTCAGTATGCCCTTTTCTTTCGCAAGTTGTGCGATGACTGGCGCAGCTCCAGTTCCAGTTCCACCACCCATACCGGCAGTGATGAAAATCATGTCTGCACCTTCAATGGAGGCTGCGATTTTCTCAGCGTCTTCTTCCGCTGCCTTTTTGCCAATCTCGAAATTAGCACCAGCTCCCAGACCTTTGGTCAACTTGTCACCAATCTGAATTTTAACCCTAGCTTCTGACAGAACCAGAGCTTGAGCGTCTGTATTTGCTGTAATAAAGTCCACACCAGCCATTTCACTGTTGATCATGCGGTTTACAGCGTTTCCACCGCCTCCACCAACACCAACAACTTTGATGTCTGCTGCTCTTTCTACTGCTTCGAAATCAAACATACGCCATTCTCCTAAATATGAGCTTTTGTGCTTCACGCAAACCTAAGCGCCGCATTCTAGCACAACTATCCTGCGGGAGAGAAACTCTTAGAACTCTCTTATGAAAACCACTCCCGAACTTTCAACACCATTCGATCCCACCAGCTTTCATTCATTGAGCTACGCATGATGAGTTCATGGTTTTTATATCCGTAATAAATCAATCCAACTGCGGTAGCAAACTGTGGACTGGAAACCTTCTCGACCAACCCGCTGACATTACGTGTTCGCCCGATTCTGACCGGGAGCTCAGTTGCCTGGTGGAACATTTTGTCCATTCCGCGAATCTGGCTTCCTCCACCGGTCAGGACGATACCAGCATTGAACTTGCTGAAATCCTGAACGACTTCCTGAATCTCACGGATGGCCAAACCTACCAATTCTTCCCCTCGAGGCTGAAGGACTTCCACGAGACTGTCAACTTCAACTTCTCGCTTGGAGTCTTTTCCCACTGTCTCCACATTCAGACTCAGGTTTTTATCAACCAGTTCGGACAGAAGAGACCCATAACGGATCTTGAGACGCTCGCCCTCTTCAAAAGGGCATCGAAGAAAGTAGGTTAGATCACTGGTGAAGTGGTTGCCACCCACAGGGATCACTCCGCTGTGAAGCAACTTGCCATCACAAAAGACTGCAATGTCTGTCGTGCCGCCTCCGATATCCACCAGAACGACACCCATTTTCTTCTCATCCTCAGTCAGCACTGCCTGGGAACTGGCAAGAGGCTGCAAGATCACATCAGCAACGTCCAGGTCCACGTTGTGGGCACACTGCACCAGATTATGTATCGCGCTGACTGCACCTGTGACTATATGGACATTGGCCTTAAGTTCTTTACCCAACATTCCTACAGGGTCCTGAATTCCCTTTTCTTCATCCACCTGATAATCGCGAACAATATTGTGGATGATTTCCTTGCCATCGGGAACCGGAACCTGCTGTGCTTCCATCAAAACCTGTTCCACGTGGTCCTTGCGAATCTGCTCTTCAGAAGGGAAACTTAGAGATCCTTGAGAATTGAAGCTCTGAATATGCTTTCCTGCAATTCCGATGTAGACATATCCAATGGCGAGATCTGCCATTCTTTGAGCCTGATCAATTGCAAGCTGAATACATTCGGAAGCCTCTTCCACATTAACCACCATCCCCTTCTCCATGCCTCGGGAGGGGGTGCTTCCAACCCCGATGATCCTGGTGTGGTTTTCATCAGTCATTTCACCGACTACTGCGGTTACTTTCGTGGTTCCTATATCAAGTCCGACAACTGTATTCGACATACTAGGTCTTCCCAGCTTTGCGCAAGAAAGCTAGACCAATTTTACTACCATATCCTCAAAACGGATATCAATATATTCTACCCGCTTTTCCTCGCTCTCAAGATATTTGAACAAAGCAAGGAGTTTGGAGCGGTGTAGTTTAAATTGTTGCGGACTTCCAAGCAATATTTTCGTGCCATTCGCTACAAGATATATTGAAGACAAGTCTTCCAGCGACAAAAACTCCAGATTTGGCAGTTTATTGTCAATGATCAGCTGATTCCACTCTTCCAAGAGTTTGTACTTCTCCAAAGAGAGTTCAAATTCTGACCATTCGCCTTCGCTCAGACTCAAGCGAAGCTTGGGTCCAGACTTTGGGACACCGGCAGGAAAAAACTTCCCCTCACCTGAATAACCAAGATAGGCGGAACCTGCCCAAAAGTAGAAGTCACCCTGCCCTTCTTCTACCTCTATTCGTAGCTTTCGCGGAGAAACCTGAATCAACTTGGCTTTGTGAATTCGCGGATCTCTTTCTATTTTTGACTCAATAGTGTCAAAGTTCAAGGCGAAAAGCTTGTCTCCACGGACTATACTCGCCACTTCAACAACTTCTTTGGCCTCCACAATTTCATTTCCCGCTACAGAGATTTCCTCCAGAGCGAAATACGAAGAGTGAAAAAAGAGAATATAAGTCTCAACAGCACAGAACAAAAAGAGCCCCATCACAAAGTAGGGACCCAATTTCTCCAGGCTGAATTCCGGTATACGAAACTTGTATTTCCGTGGCTTTTTAAAGCGAATCAAACTCTTTTTCAATCAACCAACCTTTAGGTAAGCTTCCGAGCTGTATTGTAGCTCTCTCTCCAACTCCACACCAAAGCTTTTCTCTACTCGACTTTGGACTTGTTTCACCAGGTCTATCACGTCTTCAGGCCGCGCCTTGCCAAGGTTCACAATAAAGTTGGCGTGCAACTCACTGACTTGGGCATCTCCACTGCGAAGACGTTTACAGCCACTCTTGTCAATGAGTCTTCCCGCAGAATCTCCATTCGGATTTTTAAAAACACAACCGCTACTGGGGTACTGGGTTGGCTGAGTTTCCTTGCGATACCTGTTCAACTCCTTCCAACGAAGAGCATCTTCCTGGTTCGCACCCTGAAGCGTAAATCCAGCCTTGAGAATTGTAAACTTCCCTCTAAGCTCACATTTTCTGTAAGAAAATCTAATCTCACTTCGATTCAAACGCAAATATTCACCTTTTTCATCGAATCCTTCAATGTACAGCAGCGAATCACAGATATCCTGACCAAAAGCTCCAGCGTTGTTTACTATACTTCCCCCGACATTTCCGGGAATGTAGAGCAGATAGTCAAGAGCATAACTACCCTCGAGATGAGCCCTCTTTACCAAAGCATTGAGTGGCATCCCGGCAGGCACTTCCAAAACACCTTCGCTGTAGCTAACGGGACAAATCTCTCGACCTATTTTCAAAACCAGTCCTTCAAACAAGTGGTTATCAAATAGTAAATTGGAACCGTTTCCTAACAAAAGCAGGGGCAAGCCTTCAGCTTTGGCGAAATCCAGAGCCTCTATCACAGACTCCTGAGTGTTTGCTTCAAGAAAATACCTGGTCGTCCCCTCCATTCTGTAGGAGTTCACTTTCTTGAGGCTTACGCTTTCAAGCAAGCCCTTTTCCTTGAGAAGGTTTAGGGAGCTCATAGTTTCGTAAGGGTTTGAACTTCCAGGAATAAAAAGGTTCGGATTGCTTCTCTGGACATTGCATCCACGGGCAATGAAGCGATAGAAGAAGCCAGGTAATGCTCCATTGCATGGAACTTGTTGAGGGCCAGTTCACCGGACTCGATGGCTCGAATTGAAGTTAGATACTGGGCCGCATAGGGAAATGTCCATTCAAAGACTTTCGCCTGATACACCGACTCCTGGAAATATTTTTTCAAAAATTTGGAGATTCTATCGAGTTCCTGACTCACAATCTGGGAGTATTGCTCTTTCAATTGACTCACGTTGGAAGCCTTGGAGGTTTTTCCCTGCTCCACCATGGAGACTAATACATTCCCGAAAAATGAGAAGCGCAAATGCTCTTCGAATTCCTCATCAGTGCAACTGGCAATGAAGTTTTTATAATCTTGTCCTACAGTTTTCAAAGCTTGCCGAGCATGAATCTTTTGAAAGAACAATGACTTTGATGAGTACCTGTGAGCTCTTTGCAGGAAGGTCTCGGCATCAAGAGAAACTGCAAATGAACCAACAAACAAAACAAGAAAGAGTGCTTTCATTTTTATCCCAAATTCATTTCCCGGCCCAGGCGGGTTACATCACCAGCACCCATGGTCAGGAATAAATCACCATCCCGAAGTTCCTGCTTCATCATCTCACCAACCAATGACCAATCCGCATGAGGTAATACACACACTCTGGAAGGATCGAATTCAAGGTGCTTTACGATACTCCAGACATCCATGCCCATGTGAACGCATTCACCAGCTGCATAAATGGGAGCCAGATACAAAAAGTCAGCCTCACTGAAAGCGTGGGCAAACTCGTGCGCAATATGCTTCATTCGTGAAAATCGGTGAGCCTGGAAACAGACTACCAGTTTCCCGTCCCGACCTTTCAGGCGCTGTCTCGCAGCTCTCAGGGTTGCCTTAACCTCGGCTGGATGGTGAGCGTAATCGTCAAAGACCTCAAGCTCACCTTTCTTTTGCACAAGCTCAAACCTCCGCTGCACTCCACCAAAGTTTCGAATTCCCTGATCAAGCATAGAGGCTTCAACTCCCAGCTTGTGACACAGAGCAATAGCTGCACTGCTATTAAGAACATTGTGTAATCCTGGAACTGCGGTCTTACTTTCTACGATACACTCGCCTTCATGATGAATTTTAAACTCAGTACCATCAACAGCCTCTTCTACAAGCTCAATGCGATAATCACAGGAAGGATCAAAACCATAGCTTACAACCTTCGAATTGCTCAAGCAGGCAAGCTCTCTTAACACAGGGTCGTCCCCACAAATCACAGCAAACTCTTCAGTCTGATCGAGAAATTGCAAGAAAGCCTTTTGAATTGCCTCAAAGGAACCGTAATGATCCAGATGATCGTTATCTACATTCGTGACGATGGAGTACTTACTCGGAAGACACAAGAAGGAGCCGTCACTCTCATCTGCTTCTGCAACAAGATACTTTCCATGACCAAACTTGGCATTGCCTCCCACATGAGAAGCTTCACCACCAACGACTGTAGTTGGGTCCATATTGGATACAGTAAGTATTGAGGAAACCAGAGAAGTCGTCGTGGTCTTACCATGACATCCCGCAACTGAAATCCCCTGTTTCCCCTTCATGAACCAACCCAGAACCTCAGCTCTTTTCTTAATAGTTAAACCAAGCTTTTGGGCTGTTAGCAATTCCACATTGCTTTCTGGAATAGCAGAGGAAACAACAACAACTGGTTCTTCATCGATATTGGAAGAGTTGTGGGGGAAGTGAATGATCGCTCCACCCTTTTCGAGTCGGCTGGTTGCGTTGGAACTTCTCAAGTCAGAACCACTAACCCGATGCCCATCCTCCAGACACAAGTGAGCCACCCCACTCATTCCAGAGCCACCAATTCCTATAAAATGAAAATTCTGTTGTTTTTTATCAGTCATAGACTGCTCCCTAACCGGGCAGTCAGGCTTCACAGTGCCTGATGCATTTTACTACGAGTTGGGATTCCTGTGTTAGGTTCTCGGGAAAATCCTGAGCTCCTGGGAGTCCTCCATAGTTTAGTTCGGACAAGAATGCTTCATTTTTGATGGTTTTTGTCATTCTATGTCTGAGCAGCTTAACCGTATCACAGGCCCGACCCTGACTCAAGAATTCTCACCACCACCAGAGGGGATTCGATGAACAATTTTTTCCAGTACAAATCTTGCAGGCTCGAAATCCTGCCGCTCAGGAAATTGAGACTTCATCTTCTCAAATATTTGGGGTGACTCCAGCATACCTTTGAGGTCAGCCAGTTTTTCCGGCAAATCCGATTCTTCCCAAAGCACACAGGCCCCTTTTTTCACCAAATCAGCACAATTCAAAAATTGCTGCCTGTCTGCATGGTAAGGATAGGGAACAAACACAGCCGGACTCTGAAAGAAGCTGACCTCGTTGACTGTACCGGCACCTGATCTGCAGATAACCAAGTCACAGGATTGATAGGCCCTGGCCATTTCATGACAATACGGCTCCAAATTGGAATCAGGGAACTGATCTTTCAGTTCTTCGTAATGTGAAAGTCCGCTAATCCAGTGAAAATTCTCTTGGAACTCGGGATTCTGAGTCAAAAACTCACGTATGAATTCGTTGATCGCCCGGGCTCCCTGAGAAGCTCCAAAGACCAGGACCCGGGGCTTGATGACTACCGGATCCTCAGAGCGAGCTTCTAAATTACGAAAAGCCAGACTGGGAAAAATCGGAAGGTCTTCAAATTTTACAGATTTCCCCTCCAAATCCTCCAAAAGCTCCCTAGACTTGCCAAAAAAGAGTGAGGAATGACAAGCAAACCAACGATTCACCTTACCGGCAGTCAGATTGGGCTCCAGAATGACCAATGGAATCCGCAACAGAACAGCCGCCAGATAAACTGGAAAAGAGGTGTAACCGCCACTTCCGATCACCACATCCGGCCGCTTTCTCAACAATACTCGCAAACTCCCGGCAAAGTTACCCAGAATTTTGAAAACCTTTGAGAGGAGGTTTCCTCGCAGCATACCCGAGAATCGAAAAAATCTAACATTCAGGTCATGCTTGTCACCCAACTCCTTCTCGAGTGGAGCCTCGGGCAATAAAAAGTAGCTTGCTGCTCTCGCTTGTGAGGGAAGTTCAAGATAACAGGCAATGAGAGGATTGAGGTGACCTCCCGTCCCACCACCACAAAAACAAACTTTAAGCTCTTTCATGGATAAACACAATGACTCGAAATATTCAGCAGAATTCCAGCTGAAATCAAGTTCGTGATGAGAGCATTCCCTCCGTAGGAAACAAAAGGAAGTGGGAGACCGGTGGGTGGAACCAGGCCCACTACGACCATTAAATTAAATAAAATCTGCAAAGTCAGGTAGATCATGATTCCCAGTGCAATGAGCTGCCCGATAGAATCTGGCGCATAGCGCGAAATACGTAGACCTCTGAGCACAAGACTCATAAATGCCAGCAGGAGAACAAAGGTTCCCACAAAGCCAAATTCTTCTCCAACAACTGCAAAAATAAAGTCTGTATGCTCTTCCGGTAGATAGAAAAATTTCTGCCGACTTTGCCCCAGTCCAAGGCCGGTTACTCCACCAGAGCCCAGGCTTATTTTGGACTGTAAGACCTGATAGCCATAGCCAAGCTCATGATCTGAAGGATTCATGAATGCGATCACCCTTTTGAGGCGATAGGGAGTCTTGTAGACCTGATAGCCAACAACAAAAGCTCCACCAATAACCAGACCAATAATCAGTGCTGGCTTGGTGTAGACAAAGCAGATCAGGGTAACTCCAACCAGGGCTATTAAAAATGCAGTCGAGAGATCAGGCTGTTTGAGAACAACAAGAAATACAAACCCCAAAAAGGCAAGATGAGGAAGAATCAGCTTTAGAAACTTGTGCTCAACCCTGTGAAGTTGCGAAAGAGAAGTCCCCAGAAAAACTATGTAGAATACTTTGAAATACTCAGAAGGCTGGATACGAACAAAGACATCAATCCACCTTCTACCCCCACCGGCTTCCACCCCAATTCCGGGTACATAGACAAGCAGGAGTCCTATGGTTGCTCCCAAACACAGAAACGGAGCGGCCTTACTTAATTTCCGATAGTCCAGAAAAGCAAAGAAGACCATTAGAACCAGGCCAATCAGCATTCTGATGAATTGTCTTCTCACATAAAAAAGTGAGTCTTCAAAATTATGCATGGAGTGAATGGAACTGCTGGAATAAACAACCACCAGACCAGCACACAACAGGAATATAATGGTGAAAAGTAGACCTTGGTCAGGGTAACGGAAGAAGGCTGTTTTCAATCCGGGTCGGCGATATTTTACAGGGATAAGCTTTTGACCAGACATCGAAAGGCCTCCCCTCTTTTCTCGTAAGATTCAAACTGATCAAAGGAACTAAGACCCGGTGACAGAAGCAAACAATCTCCCAGATCTCCCTGACTTGCTCCCAATTCCCTCTCCAGTTCAGTCCAGCTCACAACTTTGTGCACATCAATCTTCCAGTTCCCCAAATCAAGATCCATTTTCGCGAGATCTCCGTAGAGATAGAGTCGTTTGATTCTATTCTCGTACTCTTTAAGTTCATCCAGAAAGATCTGATAATCGAGGCCCTTTGACTGACCTCCCACTATCAGAGTTATGGACTGATACTGGAGTTGGTTTAAGGCGTAAACTGCTGCGTCAGGAGTTGTGGCCTTGGAGTCATTGTAGACAGCGAACCCTGAATCAGTCTGCACTTTCTCCAGGCGATGAGGCAAGCCATGGAAACTCTCCATTTTCTCAAGCTCTGAAGAAACTCCCAACTCCCCCAGCAGGGCTACACTAAGCATGGATACAGTCTCAAAATCCTTGAGCGCTTCTGGAATATTAGCCAACTTCTCATCTCGTAAATAAACTGCAGCTTGAAGAGGGTCAAATTTCAACATTGAATCTGGCCCACCAAAGTCGATTACACTCTTTTTGAATTGGCCCTTCAAATGAGAAGGAGCAAGAATCACTCCTCCATCCCGAACCAGATTTTCTATGTTCAACTTGGAGCTGGCGTATGCTTGCTGACTACCGTGCCAATCCAGATGATCCTGCTCCAGGCTGGTCAAAATGGCCCCGTCCAAAAACGGCTCTTTCAAGCTGTGCAATTGAAAACTCGATAATTCAAGCACAATATAGTCGAGATCTTTTCCAAGCAGAGTGCACAAGGGCTGACCTATGTTTCCAGCGAGCCCAACCTTGCAGGAGTTCTTCTCAAGTAACTCTTTTAAAAAGGTACAGGTTGTGGACTTCCCGTTGGTACCTGTCACCCCTAGAAATCTAGTTTGGGGAAACAGCTTCACTGAATATTCAATTTCATTTCTGGGATTGAATTCATGAATCCAGTGAGAAGCCGGGACTCCTGGTGTTACATAGATTTGATCAAACTGCATTTCACGAGCCCTGGACGGAGATACATACTCCCCTCCCTCGATCTGATTTTGAATCTCTTCATTGTCTCCAGTGACATAGACTTCGTCGCCATTTGACAGAAGATATTGCAAAAATGGCAAGTGGGTACGTCCCAATCCGAACAGTAGAATCTTGTGCATACATTAAGTCTCGCTGAAATAAAGCGCACAATTTTAGCAGGAATTTCAGCTAATTTGGATGAAAAATTGCACAAAGGTCGATCAATACTTAATTTGAGCTTGAACTTTCATAGCCAGATATCTCTTGAGAGAACTGTAAACCTTACAGCTCTCTATTCCGTGATAGTAGCATTCACGACAATCTCTTGAGTGATTGACAATTCCAAGTTTCTCTTCCAACTTCTTCTTGTAATGACTGGCAAGCTTGCCATCCCTGTCCTGAAAACTTGAAATCCTGTTCCCGGTCAGTCGAGCTATTTTGGCCCGGATTTTGTCCAGCCTGAGAGTAGAGCTGCGCTTTTGCCGACTCTTGAGAAACTCTTCAAAACTTCGGGTTCCGGAAGACGATTTCTGCACAGTCTCTGTGAAAATTTTATCCAGCTGAGCAGGACTCACAGCGAATACCGTCGACAGGCATCCAAGTACAAGTATCAAAATCAAGGCTTTATCACTCACAGAGATGTTATCGACAAAGCCAGACTGGAAAATCAGCAGGCTTGGAAAAAAAGTAAGCAATGGACTATTATGTTTTATCGACAGGCCTCAAGCCCTCCATTCTGTGAGAATTAAAGCTTGATGAGGATAATAATGCAGACACAGTGCGGCGTAAAATTTCAGGTAATGGGAAGAGTTCAAGGAGTCGGATATCGCTACTTCACCCTGACTGTCGCCAGAAAACTCAATCTGTGTGGCTATGTTCAAAACGAGACTGATGGCTCTGTAAGCGGCGTTGCAGTTGGTGACAAAGAAAGCCTGAATAAACTCGGTGAGTATCTACAGGAAGGCCCACCCCTATCCAAAGTAAACCAGGTACAGTTTGAAGAGCTTCAGAGTCTCGCTCTAACAGACCTGGAGCAAGATGAATTCCAGATTCGCAAGTGAGGAACCTTATGAGTGATGATCAGAACTTTCAAAAACTGGTAGAACAAAAAGACCAAGAGTTGAGTCATCGAAAAAGTGAAGCCCCTTTGGAGAGTATCTTCAGTAAAATCAAGCCTCTGGAATCCAAACTGTACGGAGAGGCAAAGGCCTATGATGGACTGGGCTTGATGCTTGACTGGAATCCGCGCAAAAGGAATGAAACTGTCCCAAAAAATCTACCTCTGGACTTCGAAGGATTCCTGGGCCTCAATATAGCAACGGACCGGGAGCAATTGAACGGAGACTACGAGAATATAATGTGTCTCAAGGACAATCCCTTCAATGTTCCGATCTATCAAAATGATCTCATTATTGATCCGTATCAGGTTTACTACGCTCGCTACTATGGAACAGGCTATATGCCTTTGTATCCCAATTCAGTAAGCGACAACGATCTTCTGACCCTCTTCTTGCTGGCTCGTCAGCATGGCATGGAAGGTGTTATTCACGTTCGAAGCAGCAAAGATCTAGAGTCTGCCAACAATACACCAACCCTCTTTCTCGAATTAAGTGAAGTTGATTATTTTGGAGACTCCATGGATATCAAGGAAATTCTTCAGCTCAGTGAAGAGATTCCCGAGCACAGACTAATCTTCACCAGACTGAAAGACTGGGATGAAGACAAGCTTGGTCTTCTTTATGATGCAGAAATCAACGGAGTCATTCTCGATTATCCAGACACAGACAGGGAACTCAAAAAACTGATCTCCATCCTAGAGGGTTTTCGAGAAGACTAGACGCTGGATAGTTCGCTACTTCCAGTCGAGAGTCAAGCTCGGGGAATCAAACCCAATTTTTCCCGCAAGATCCCCAAAGTTTCCTGAGCCTTCTCTCTCGCTCGCCTGGACCCTTCGTTTAGAACATCCATCAGGTAATCTTCGTTCTCTCTCAATCGATGATACTCTTCTTGAACAGGTGCAAGAAAATCAATGAGTTTTTGAGCTGTCTCCACTTTCAGATGACCATATTTCTTACCTTCAAAGCTCTTGACTACTGAATCCATATCCAATTCGCTGATCACTGAATAAATAGTGAGAAGGTTACTTACTCCAGGCTTGTTAACAGGATCAAAGTGAATCTCTTCCCCTGAGTCAGTAACCGCTGACTTCAATTTCTTTTCAATCTTCTTGGGAGTATCCAGAAGCCATACATTCGATTTCTCGTTAGCGTCCGACTTGGACATCTTGGATTCTGGATCCTGAAGCGACATGATTTTGGCTCCCACCTTGGGAATAAATGGCTCTGGGATTTTAAAAATTTCCTGCTCAAAATGGGAGTTTACTCGAGCCGCCACATCCCTGGTGAGCTCAAGATGCTGCTTTTGATCCTCTCCAACGGGAACCAGATCTGCTTGATAGATAAGGATATCAGCCGCCATAAGAACCGGGTAGGTCAATAGACCCGCATTAATATTGGACTCATTTTTTCTGGATTTATCCTTGAACTGGGTCATCCTTTGCAGCTCACCCAAACCTGTGTAACAGGAAAGAATCCAGGCTAACTCACAGTGTTGTGGCACCTGGGATTGTAAGAAAATCGTGCTTTCTTTGGGATCGATTCCACAGGCCAGGTACTGAGCCGCAAAAGAGAGGCACATTTCCTTGAGTACTTCGGGATCAGGACGCACCGTTAGTGAGTGCAAATCAACGATCATATACATGCACTGATACTCAGATTGAAGAGTTACCCAGTTTCGAAGCGCACCGATGTATGTACCAATATTCAAGTTCCCTGTAGGCTGGATACCACTCAATATGACGGGCTTACTCATTCTAACTTCCCCTAAAATACAAACATTCTTTTACAAAAAGATCGAGGTTTGCACCCTGCAGTCCTTTCTGTTCAATTTCCTTCAACACAGAATTTACTGGACTCTCTGAATCCAGCCCAAGTGCATTCGAGACACTTACCCACCATCCTGTCAGATCAAAACCATGCAAAACAGAGGGCCCCATTCGCAATGCTGAACGCTCCAGCACCCGATATTGATTATCCTTTGCAAGAGATTCCACGGCCTCCCAGTAATCGCGAGAGCTTCCTAGATGTCTTTCATAAATCTCTTTGTGAAAATGATAGGGAAGCCAGTCCTTCATCTGGACCAGATCATAAGATCGAACCAATACTGCCGCCTGAGAAGAGCTACCGCAAAAAGCCGCTTCCACGAGACTCAACTCGTGTGGATTTGGCAAATTGACCGTATCGAGAACAACCACATTGGGAGGCTCATTGAAACTGTCCGGTGCCAATCCTTCATGAAACTCCACATTGCTTTGTGAGCGGGGCGGAGTACCAAGAAACGCCTTGGCCCAATGAAGCCCTGCAACCTCATTCAATACCGAGACCAGGGCTCCTCCATCAAAGCCGAGAATCGCAACTTTGAGCTCTTCCCCTTTGTGGAGAGCTCTGAGAATTCTCGCCAGATCCAGACTCGTTTGAGTACCGAGCGAGTCCGGAATCAGCATTGAACCCGGATCAGGCATGAGCCAGCTTCTCTGCAATAATCGCTATTGTGCGAGCTACCGTACCAGACGCACCTTCCTTGGGCAGGTAAGGCTTGAAATTATACTGAGTTGGCAAGTTTTCTACCCAGGCTGTACCTGCAATATCCAAATGACAAAAAGGAACATCTCCCGCAAATTCATTCAGAAAAATTCCTGCGGTTGTTGCTCCGGCAAGTCTACTACCTGAATTGGCAATATCAGCAACTGCAGTATGAAGAATTACTCTGTACTCTTCATCGAGGGGAAGTTCCCAAACCAACTCATCACACTGATTAGCACTCTCGGTGACCAAAGATTTAAATTCATCATCACGACACATGAGGCCTGTGCGAAAATGTCCAAGGGCCCCAACAACGGCACCAGTCAGTGTCGCTGTATTCACAATTTTCTTAGCGCCCTCTTCAACAGCAAGAGTTATTGCATCCGCCAATAGCAGACGACCTTCAGCGTCAGTGTTCATAATTTCGACCGTCTTGCCACTGTACATTGTGAGAACATCACCAGGCTTGTAGGATTTGGGACCAAGAAGGTTCTCAGAACTTGGAACATAGAAATTAATGTTCACCTTGGGCTTGAGTTGCCCAATAATATAAGCAGCACCCAGAACACCTGCACCACCGCACATATCGTATTTCATCATGTGCATGTTGGCGGCTGGCTTGATACTGATTCCACCCGCGTCAAAAGTTAAGCCCTTCCCAACAATGGCTAGATCTATTTCCTTGCTGGAAGGATTCCCACGATATCGCATAAGAATCATTTTACAATTCTCTTCACTACCTGCAGAGACTGCAGTGATTCCACCAAAGCCCTTTTCAATAAGTTCAGGCTCATCCATCACCTGAAATTCAAAACCTGCATCTTTGGCTATCTTCTGAGCTTCCTCTGCCATTCTGGAAGGTGTCATATAATTTCCCGGATGATTCGCAATTTGACGGGAAAGAACATTACCCTGGGCAAGAATTGCCCCCCGATCAAGACCTGCTTGCACCGCACTTTCCTTCGCCCCGCTCAAAACAACATTGAATTCATCGAGACGGTCACGATCGGACTTCTTCTTTTCCTTGTACAGTTCAAAGCGATCCAGCCCCATAATGAGTCCCTCGCTTACCAATTCACCGAGTTGCTCATCTTCCAGACTTTGACAGGGTTCTAGAAGAAAAGACACTTCCACCTGACCCAGTTTCCTTGCTGTACGGGCACCCTTGGCAGCCAGAAAACGCACTGTATCAGGCTTGAACTTCGACTTTTTTCCACAACCCAGGACAATAATCTTTTGAACCGGGAGGTCTGGTCTATGCAGAATGTGAAACTCTTTTCTTTCACCACGAATCTCACCGGCTTCCATCAACCTGGTGATCAAACCGTCATACATCTCGTCTAAAGCTTTGGCAACAGGACCTTCCAGTGACTCACCTTCAAATACTCCCAGGACCAGACCTTGTGTTTTGAGTTGATCGATTTGCGCATTACTAACATTAATTTGAATTGAACTCATAGTCACTCTCCCTGGCTTGACTGCTTCTCACACCCCTGTGTATGTGTAAACCTGTTCTGTGCATCATTGAATTTCACTGAGGTGGCAATAATAATCCTCAAGCAGCGTTGAATCAAGAATGGTGTGGTTTTTCGCGGCATTAAATGAAGTTCCAAAATCGAACAGGTTTCTGCTCATCGAATTTGCTTCCTGTTTTACAACTAAGACGTTCCAACTTAAGACAGGACTCCTAAGCATTATCCGGTTCAAGGCATACTTGGGATTGACACCTTGGGCGTGGCTTTGTAGAATCCCCGCCTTACTGGAATTCTTGGAGGCGAAATGGCTGAAATAGAGAACAAATACGAAAACAATGTAACTGGAAAATTCTACGTGGATGACCAGTGCATCGATTGTGACCTCTGTCGCTCAACGGCTCCGGACAATTTTATGACCGAAGATGATCTAGGTTATTCCTACGTATACAAGCAGCCCCAGAACAATGAAGAGATGGAGCTTTGTGTCGAAGCAATGGAAAATTGCCCGGTAGAAGCAATTGGGGATGATGGTTCCTAGTATTTGATAGATTTATGAAATAGCCTGCCTGATCAAGGCGGGCTTTTTTTTTGCCTGGACGTTCAGGCTACGGTGGGTTTTTTTAGACCTAGACGTTCAGGTTAAGGTGAACTTTTTTTCTTAGACGTTCAGATCTAGGCGTCGACCGGCCCCCGGATTAGAGACAAGACGAACATTCACCGAGGGGTTCCGGGACAGGGAAATGCTGGCAGGCTGAAAGTTAAAACTCAAGTCAAAGCTGGAGTTCGCTGCAATATCAATACTACCCTCACTGTGATCAATAGTAATCTCTGAATTCGGGCTAAATTGAATGGAAGGCATGTTTTTCGGTTTCATCGCAATTTGAGTTTGGGCCGAGTAAGCCCCTGCCTGGGCTGCCAGAGTTTGAGTCGCAGATTCCGGATTATCCAGATACAAATCTCCCTTGGAAACATTTTTTGAAATGGCAGCCTGGGCTCCTGAGCGTGACCGCCCCAGGGTATATTGTACAAACTGAATTGGCCTTCGAAATCCCAACTCCTCCTGAATGGCCCTCGTGTCGATGTTGATGGTTGCAGCATCACTGATCTGCATGGAAAATTGAGAGGAGGTAACCCGTAGCTCGGAATCGCGAAACACGTCCGCTTTTTGGATTTGCATATCCAACCGAGAAGGTCGCACCTGTAAATCGCCCAGAGTCATACTGACCTGGAGACTTTGAGTCAGCATTCTTCCTCCCTGAATTTCTGCCTCGACCTTCTCATTATATCATCGCACCAGGACAAACAACAAAGAGCGACTTTGAACATCCTGATACAATTGATTCTTGATCGCAGACCTCCCTGTCTGGATACCACCTGAAATTCCGATCCCGGATTACCCCCAATTTATCCTAAAAAGTCCAACAAAGTTTGCTGAATCACTCTGGACCCGACACTGAGTGCAGCTCTTTGGGCTGTCTCCAGTTTTCTCAGATCTATAATTGCTTCCGTAAGGTCCAGGTCCTGATGGTCACTCAAGCGCTTCGTCAATTCGATTGTCGTATTGTCCAATCGCTCTACATTGACTTCGAATCTGTTTACGATTGAACCAACCTGTGCTCGAAGCTGAAGCACCTTCTCCTCATCATCGCTGATGCGACTGAGAATCGAGTCAGAAATCGTCGCAGAATCATTTCTAAACAATGAGTCTCGAAAATCAATCAATGTCTGGAATATGGATCTTGTAGACGACATACCCAACTGAGAAGCCGTATTTCCTTCCTGTGTGTCACGAATTTTGATGTAGCTACTATCCTGATTGGAAGTGATGTCCAGTGTTGGCCCGACACTATTCGTTCCAATACTTGCTGTCACATTCAAATCGCTCAAATCATTATTGATTCTATCCAATACGTAGCCCATTGTCGGGGTAACTCGCAATGGTCCTGCTGTAACCTCGGGCGATCCGTTTCCTTTCGCCCCGACTTCTCGCAATAAACCCAAATCTCCAGCAGTGGAGCTATCAGGAACCCCATCACCATTAATGTCTCTTTCAGTGAGAGTCACAGTAGGGCCATTTTGACCAAATACATTGATACGAAAGGAGCCCGATTCATCAGGCACAACATCCAGGCGATCTACACCAAACCCGGAGGTTCTTTTAGCCTTATCGATCGCAATATTTAAAGCCGTTTGCAAGTCACGCAAGGTAGCATCACCATCATAAAAAGACTTGCTGCGATAATCTTTCTCCATGCTCGCGTAAAGCGACTCATTGTTTGGATGGATATCTACAGAATAGTTCCCGGCCACACCAATTCCGGTACCAAAGTCGGCTGGATCGGCGTCGATTTCAATGAAGCCACCAGCAGGATCTATATTAGTAATGCGATACTTCTCTACATGGCTCATGTTGTTCGTGCCATCGGTAGCAATCTCCAGAAACTGCCCAACCGCTGCATTGGTAAAGTCACCCGCTGCACCAGTCAATCGGACTGGAGAAGCATTCGCTGGCGCTACGTCAGTAGCGGTCAGATTCGCTACCGTGAGCGGATTGGAGCGAGAAAGATTATTCGAAAAATCAACAATCGCTTCATTTCCAAATTGATCCTGAATTACGAATCCAGAAGCTGGTCGACCAACATCCACTCCACCCAGATTGATTCCGGCAACCTGATCATAGCGCCCTTCCTGAAAAGCTTTGAAGGGAGTATCCATTGTGACCGTGGGGTTGGAAAGCTCAATGAACGCGGAGTCCTTTCCATTCTCGATATAAATTGAACGCAATTGGTTAGCAAAAGAGGTTTTAAATCCATCATCATTGGGATTCAAACCTGATAACAAGGAGTTTCTTTCCAATCCTGGATTCAGGTTTCCCGAGTTGATAATTGAAGTTTCATCACCAATCGCGCCTGTCCCGAGAATCAACTTCATATCTGTTGCTGTACTACCACGTCCCTCTACAATAGTCATTCTTCCTGAGCCGGGAATTCTCTTTCCATTGACATCTTTGAGCCCTTCACTCTCCAGCGCTATCTGGCCACCGCTGTGAACATCAACATTTACTTTGTATCCAAGACCTGTAATCTGATCTCCCATGATACCTATAACGCCCAGGGCCTTCTCTGCGACCAATCCACCCATTTTGATACCCAGATCGTCAAGGAAGTCCTGTACGCCCTGTGGAATCCCGTTAATTTGAAGATTTGCACCATTAGCCAATCCGGTCTGGTCACGAACCAGGATTCTTCGACCAACTTCATCGTCTGTAATCGTATTTGCAGTGCTGGCTATCTCCAGGGATACATTTCCATTAAATATAGAGTTTACACCGGAAGCGTTGAAGGCTGTAATAAAGTCACCCAGCGTTGAGCTTTCCGTCATCGCATTAAACGGTGCTACCGTATCGACTTCCTGGGGATTTGCGGCATCAAAAGGTATATTGGGAGGCAGCCTCAGACCCAGTTCTTTCAATGTCACAGAGTTTGTAAGCAAAGCGGGCTTTAGCGACTGATTTTCGATGAAGTCCTTAACATCAGCCATCTGAAGACCCCGCCGGGTGTTTTGAAGCTCATAGGCAATCTTGTTCATGTCTACTTCAAGACTTCCATTGCCATTGAAATCATTGATTACAAAGTTCTCATGATCAATCCCACCGCTCATTGGCCTCTTCAAATCCAGAAAACTCGTCTCAATGGTATGGTTAAAGTCTGTAATCAAGTTTCCTGTACCGAAGAGATCTTCCATTGTGGAGGCACCTAGTGCTGCAGTTCCTCTTGCAGTTGCAGGATTATCATCTTTACCTACTCGAATTGGGTAATCAGATATAAACTTCAACCTTCCATCAGTGGTCACCAGAGTTTGAACCTTGGCATTAAAACGATCGTCTGCTGCGATCTCTTGTTGAATCAAACGGTCCAGATCTTCGTAAGTTGCATTGTCCGGTAAGTCTTTGAAGTCAATCACCAGTTTCTGATAGGTGTTGTTACCGTCATCCAGCAGAGACTCAATCTTGAGTACGCCGGTCATATCCACATTGACTATTGGATTTCCATCATATTCAATACTGGGGGTTGCATTGTTCAACTCATCGATTTTTGTACTCAGATTCAGTGCGTGATTCATGTCCACACTGCCTTTGAGAGTATTCAGTTCACGAGTCCTCAGCTGAACCGAACGCAGCTCGGAGAATTCATCATTAATCCCCCCAAAGTTATCAATTGGACTAATGATATCTTCCGACCTGAGGACACTTCTCCCGTAGTCTCGACTCACTCCAAGTTCATCTGCAAGTTTTTCGAAGACATTGAGATTCTTTCCACGAAGAACTCCATTGACGGACGTCCCCACATCAGAACCCAGGCCTATAAGTCCCAGATCATGTGCGGTCGTTCGACCCTCAACTTCAGTGATTCTCAGTTCTCCACCATTTAAATCCTCAAGCTTTATACCGGTTCTCTCATCATTCAGGCTTGCTTTTACTTGAGCCCTCTGATGAACCAGCTCTCCTGTTACAAATGGTGAACCCTGAGCAACGGTGACCAACTTGAACTCTGCAGCAGAGTTACCTGTCACATCCGAAATAGAAATTGTCCCGTTATCAGTTCCTCCAAGTAGGTCACTGAATTCAAACTGAAGTAGCCTGTTTTCAAGATTCAATCTGAGATTCGCATCAGCCTGAATGTTACCAAGGTTGCCCTTGAACAGATCAATCATATCCTGAACGGTTGAGGATTCGTTCAGAGCACCAAGATTGATGTCTACACTGCCTGTGGAAGAAGAAACTCTCACTGTACCCAAAGGAAATGTGACTCCTTCAATCTCACTTAGAGGAGACTTTTCGTTAAGCTCCTGATTGCTGATATTTATTGAGTTGATCACATCTTCTACAGTGCTGGCATCCTGAAAATCTATGACCGTGCTTACTCCTCTGGAATCTGTTACACGAATCTTGTAGTTGTTGATTCCTCCACCATCATTGAGGTTTTCAAGCAATGTGTTCGTCCCAACTGCATTTTCTGCTGTAATTCTAAAGTCACCTCTGCGATCCGAATTCCTGACATCCTGAAAGACCAGTTGACCAGTCACTTCATCAACTCTTGCCTTAACCCCGATAGCCTCAGTTTCCTGATTGATACTGTTCACGAGATCATCCACCGTCAATACCAGGTCTCCAATAGTGTTTAAATCAACCAGAGCACCTGCTCCCGCATCCCAAATATCTTTTGTTCCGTTGTTGGGAGTGCCGATTCCCAGCTTTTCAATCAAACTTGAGCCACCAAAGTCCTCTACAAAAAATTGACCCGAACCTTCGGCTTTGTCCAAAAAGCGGATACCGTATCCACCTGGTGAGAGTTGGGCTTCAACCGAAGGACTTTGCGAATTGAACAAGTCGATAAAATCCTGAACTGTTGATTGATCGTGCATTGTTCCCAGACCGACAAAAACCTCATTTCCCGCTGAGTCCTGAACGCGAACCTGACCATTGTTTACTGAAGAGGATATATTGAATTTACCAGTCCACTCAGAAAGTAAAGTTCTGCCATCAAAAGTAATTCCTGGAAAATCCTCATTCTCTTCCATAATGTTTGGAAAATTACTTTTCACAGTTAGAGAGGGGTTGAGAATACCCAAGTCCAGGGCAACTGTAGACTCTACCGAATCCAACACCGAGTCGATTGGCGCTCCCCAGACTCCACCGATAACTTCGATCTTTTGACCGTCAGGTGTTAATTGAAAACCATTGGCTCCTATCCCCGCATAACCAGGCAAATTACTCTGCGCATTTAAGGCATTTACCACATCCTGCAGGGTGGAGCTTTGATTTAGGTTTGTATCACCAAGGTTAAAGTCGTATGTCGTTCCATCATTAAGATAAACAGTAAATTGACCGGCACTATCCTGCGAAACCAGCCTCGTTCTCACTTGCGTTGCAACTTGATCCAGTGTAGCTCCGGCCAGACCAGGAAGAGCTGCAATAGCATTTCCTGCAGCATCGGTAGTCCCACCACCAACAATCGCGTTGATCTCGACTCTTTCCGTTGTTCCGTCAGTGTTTGGCACCTCAAAATAGCTTGTACCTGCTGCTGTGTTGACATTTCCAACAGCCTTCGCCAGACCTGTCTGTGCATTCAACGCATTAATCACATCATCAATTGTTTTTGCCCCATCATGATAACGCAGTGTAATCGGCGTTCTGTTACCAGCTCCATCATCGTAAACAAATTTTTGACCATCATTTTTATCTGGTAGTATTTCCAGGTAATCGGCACCACCTGTGAATTGAAGCTGTCCCCTCATCTTCTCCTCAACATTGGAGAATCGGACTCCGCCATATTCATTAAAGAGACCCACCGGTGTGGTTGCAGCATTGATAGTCTTTGGCTGAAGTGCGGAAGCCAGACCCAGATCCTGAATAAAAGTTGAAAGGGTTTGAGCTGGAGGGTTATCAGTTACCTGATCAGTAGCAATCGCTCTTCCAGCGCCTTTGGCATTATCTTTCATCACGATTTGGTCTGATTCAATAAAGAAGCGCAGTCGGGGACGGGCAGGATTTGCCACTGGATCATATGTTTGGGAATTCAAAAAAGTAACTACGTCCTGAATGGTCGCATTGTCCGTATTCAAAGGCGCTACATTCGTGTTGAAAGTAATGGTCGTTCCAGCCGAGTCCGTCAGCGTCACATCTCCAAGCCCGACAACATTTCCCATATTGTCACGGCCAACTCCCCTACCATTGTTCAGCATGGACAATGGAGTCGAGTTGTCTATATTGTTTTCAGGGTTTGTATCTTCTCTTAAAGTCAGACCCCTGCTGTTTCTTACAAAAAGATAGCCCTTGGAAATCCCCTCGCTCTCCTTCGCATTAAATATGTTTTCAAGGAGAGCATTGTTGGTAAGGGAAACCGCTTTTTCCACCATCCGCGGACCATTATTTGTGATTTCTGTATCATAGAAAAACAGTTCTTCCCCGGTGATGTTCGAGTTTACCGTCAGCTGATTATCTACTTCAATCTGACTGCGCTCTCCATCACCCTTGTAAACAACACGGGTAATATTATTGGCATTTAAATCCACGCGAGACTCGCCATCGATCGTTACAATATCTTTGACTTCCCCCACGTCAGAACCCCGAACCACCTCAAAAGGTTTGCTTCCTGCTTCATGGCCTGAAAACAGAATGGATCCACCCACAGTAGAGTTTCCAATCTGAACCAAAGCCTCGAGAAGCTGATTCACCTCTACCCCAATTGCATCCCGTTCATCCTGGGACAAGGTCGCATTGGCACCTTGAACGGCAAGCTCTCTTGTTCGAGTAATAATCGAAGATATTTCTCCAAAAGTGGAGTCGATTGTGTTGAGCTCCGAAAGGGACTGCATCACGTTTTCCTTGAACTGATCCGTTTCAGCAAGCTGGGCATTAATTCTGGTAATTGTTGCTGCACTGACTGCATCATCTTCAGGGCGTTCCACCCTCTTACCGGAAGCGATTCCAGCGTTGACATCGAACAACTTGTTGTTCGTATCATTCAAATTTTTCAAGAAGTTGTTAATGAGGGACTGTTGCGTGATTCTCATAGCCCTACCTTCCGATATTCACTACGGTGTCAAGAATTTGAGACACCATGTTGATCACTCTCGCAGAAGCAGAAAAGCCCTGCTGATAGCGAATCATGTTAGTTAATTCTTCATCCACACTGACACCCATGACACTCAAGCGCTCATTCTCAAGCTGTGTCAAAACAATATTGGCATTGTCTTGAAGCTTGGCCGTCTCTTCGGCACGAATACCTACTTTCGCCACAACTGAGGCCATGTGAGCAGTAACAGATTTGGGGTCGCCCCGGAATTTTGCATTGACCGGAGCAGAGACAATAGAACGAGAGCCATTTCCAGTCGCTCCGGAAGAGGCGGTCAATCTAAGATCAAACCCAGTGGAACCTGCTCCCTCGATAAAAGTAAGATTTTCATTATTGGAGGTTAGACGAATCACTCCACTGGCCTCTGGTGTGATTGTCACTCGACTATCAAGCCCTGAGCGATCAAGAGCTTCATTCATCTTGTCCTGCAAGTCAATGAGGGTGCTGTCCTCGTCAAAATGCTTCAAACTAACGACAGCATTCTTCTCTCCGTTTGAGATTACAAAAAAGGAGTCTGGTCGACCCAGGTCGATACCGGTTCCACCATTGAGAGTACTAAGTCTGGTGCTCAGCCCAAATTCAGAGTTGTCTACAATTTTGGCGTATTTTAGTTGTGCAAGCTTGAGTGCGTTAGTCCCGTCTCCATTTCCAGAACTTACAGGGAGCAAATCCCCTTCCTTCTCAAACACTCCATTGGCCGCAGCAACTGTTCTCACATCATTCTGGACTTGCCTTTCCACAGCGATCGCAGCGGCGGCACCTTTCTCAAAAATTTGAGGATCAGGACTTGCAAAGTCTTGAAAGAACAGGCGCTGAGACTTTCCATCCAGTCCAAAGCCTTCATAGTGAATCTTGTTGACTTCCCGAATCAAAGCGTAGGCCATTTTGTCCAGATTGATCGACTCATCATCAACATATCGATCCTGGTATTCAAGCAAGGATTTGAGCTTACCTCCAGTAACAAAGTGATCTACAAGAATATTAGCAGAACCAACTTCCTTAAAGGTCACATCAACACCTGGAACAATGTCATGAACGTGATTGGAAGCAGATTTAAACGTCTGATCAGAGACAGCGTAAATCGCATCCTGGACCTTACCGTCAAAAAGCACATTCCCTTCACTATCAAGCTCTTTTTCTTCAGAAAATCCCATAACATCAAGGAAATTACTGCTTCCTTCAGAGAGTACAACTTTGTTTGCCGTTCCAGTACGCTGAGCAGTCAGAGCCAGACGACCTCTCTGAAAGACTGCGTTCACTCCCAATCCCGACTCATTGATTTTATCCTTCACCTGAGTCAGGGTGTCTGTATTATCCACGAATATCTGCACACCGTTGATGTAGAACGATCCACTGGTCACACCGGCAACTTCCAGAGTGGAAGTGTTAGAAAATTCATTTTTAATATTGATTAGAGGCTGCGATTGAAGCCCATGATTGGTTGCCGTTTGAAAAACGGTAACGGTAACGTTCTGATTAACGGCATCTCCACCTACAAACGCTTTAATCACTTCCGGATTGTTACTTGCCTCCTTGAGTGAAGGAGCAGAGGAAAGTGTTCTCAGTCCATTCAATGCAGGATTAATCAAATACTTCAACTCACGAACTTTGCTTCCCTGAACCAAAAGATGACTTCCAATGTTCACATAAAGAGAACCATTGCCATCTTCACGAACATCCACGTTGACCAGTTCAGAGAGATCATCAAGCATTAAGTCACGTCGGTCCATGAGATCATTTGGGTTTTGACCACTGTTCTTGACTTTCGAGATTTCAAGATTCAAATCCCCCAGTGAATGGGCCATGGAATTGACTCGTTCAATTGTCAGACCAATGTCATCATTAACATTGATTCTCTCTTCTTGAAGACGGGAGGCTGTTTCGTTCATCAGGGTTGCGAGAGACTTGGCTCGCTCAACAAGGGTGATTCGTACCGAGTTATTGTCCGGCTGATTATTCAGATCTTCCAGTGACTGGAAGAATTCGTCTACCGAGCCCCTGATGTTTGACTCAGAGGGTTCATTCATTATGGTTTGCAGTTGAGTCAGATTTTCTGAAAGCGAGTCGACATATCCTGAAAATGAGGTTTGATCGCGAACTTGCTTGTCAATAAATTCGTCTCGAATACGGCGAACCTCGCCAATATCAACTCCGGAGCCAATCTGCCCAATTTTTCCCTGCTGATTGATTGGGTCAGAAGCCTTAAGGTCAACCACTTGTCGTGAGTAGCCCTTGGAATCAGCGTTGGTAATATTATGGCTGACAACATTGAGTGCTTGCTGATGTGCAATCACTCCTTTTTTTCCTATGTCGAGGCCTAAAAATGTTCCAAGACCCATGAGAGCCCCCCTTTTTTTGGGCATGAAAAAAGCCCAACACACGTGAGTGTGTCAGGCTTTCCGTAGCCAAAAATTCAGCCGATCCTAGCTTATACTATTATGTCGATTAAACCGTCAGGTTCAGTGAGGATAAACCAGACCCACTTTTGACGGGCTTCTTTATCCTGGAATAGGTCAGATTCTGAGGTGCTGTAAGACTTCTGACCGTATCCATTACTTTGCCGATCACCTTCAAAGAAACCTCAATAGCCAATGCATTTCGTTCATTGATTCTATGCAACTTTGTGGCGACCTCTTTGAGAGATTCCCGTGCCTTCTCAAGCACTTCTTTGTGCTCGCCGGCATCTTCAGCAATCTCGTCAAAGCTTTTTTCCTGTGTCAACGTCTGGCGCTCTGTTTCAAGCTCTCTCAATACATTGACTACCTGCACTTCTTCTTTCGTCAGTGCATTCAAACCCTCGACTTCTCTTTTCCCGTCAGGCATCGCAAGAAGATGCGATTTCTGCTGGGCCAACTCAAGAAGCTGCTGGTACTGATCGACCTGCGCTTCCAAGTTTTCTTTTACCGAGAGTACAATTTCCATGATTTTACCTATTAAATTGTATCGTCAAGAATCCCTGATCCTAATAGCCTTTGAGCGACTTTTTCTGAATCAACTGTATCGAAGTAGGCTTTCGCACCACCTGAATCGATCAGGTTCTTGATTTCTTCAACCCTGCTGTTCGCTTGCTCTGGACTGGCTAATACAGTCTGTGCAACGCCAGATGCCTGGGTCTTCAAATCTTGAGCAACGGGATTGGGAGCTTCTGCTGGTCTTCTTGCCTGCAGATTACTGCTCAACTCAACCTTGTCCTTGCTGTTGTTTACTTTTGTGTTCTCCTTGAGGGAGTCTTCAAACTTGGGACCGGAGTCCACCTTTTTTCGCTTACTTTGATCGACTGTTGGTCTGAACGGAGTCGATCCTCCTATCTTGATACTCATTTTTCACCACCTCATACTTACTGACCTGACATTATATGGATCGTCTGTTTTGGAAGACTCTATTAACTCCGTGAGAGTTCATTAGGTCTAATTAAATATTGATATCTTCAAATATCTCCGCTTTTCGTCGTTTTTTACTTAGGCCTATTTTTTGAAAAGTTTTCCTTCACGAATGAATCGAAAAATAACTCCTATATCTATTCCTGTGGCGGCAGCAATATCGTCCGCACTGGAACCTGGATTGTTCCGAATGTGTTCACGAATCTTCTGAAATAGCTCCTGCTCTTCCTGAGACTTGCTGACGTCCCCTCTCAGAATTCTTTCAATTTCATCATCTGACTTACTCATTCTCTTTACCTCTCGTAATACCGTGTGCCGCCAAAAAGGCGACAAAAACCCTTTTATATCCTAATCTTCTGAGTAGGGAAATACAAGCAATAGAGCTTCCTCCCGTACTGATTACATCATCAATCAACAAGACACTTTCGAATTCAAGTGGGTATTCGTCTATGGCATAAAAAAGCTTCATAGCATTTTTGAGTCGCTCTTCCCTTTTTAAATGCTTCTGTGACAATTTTGCAGGATTTCGCTTTAAAGGTGAGAGAAGGCGCACGTCACTGGCGTCCTCGAGCAACTTTTCTATCCAGTTCTCTCCACCCGAAGATGGAACAAGAACTACATCTGTACTTGAGCGCTCCAACTCAAAATGCTCCAGAAATAAAGTAAAAAGCCCTTCTCCAATGGCTGGATGAATGTACGGATCCAAAGAGTCTTTTGCTTCTCTGATCCACTTTCCGGACTTCTCATAAGAACTGATTGCCAAAAAACCATCCGCTTGCAGCTCTACTGAACATTCGCAGGAGCTCACGCCAAATCGGCGTCTTTCACATCGGGGGCATTGTGACTGATTCAGCAACTCATGCCAGCAGTCAGGGCAGACAGCCTCTAGACTTTCTTCCTGGCATACTGAGCAGCTGTAGGGAAAGAGTAATCGGTATACAAAGGCCCTAACCTTTGACAATACCTCGCTCACTTTTCTCGAGGAACTCCAGAAGTTCCTTCAAGTTCGGAGTCAACTCCAGATCGCTCTTGATCTCCTGAATGGCCTGGGAAACATTGTAGCCTGAGCGATAAAGTAAATTATAAGCCTGACGCAAAATCCTGCGCTCCTGCTTATCCACACCATTTCGCTCTAAACCAACTGAATTCAATCCAAACACCTTGGCAGGATTTCCCTGCACCTTCATATAGGGCGGGACATCCTTGGTAACTTTGGACATTCCACCGACCATAGCCATTCTTCCGATTTTGCAAAACTGGTGAATACCAACATATCCGGCGATTACCGCTGCATCTTCTACACAGACATGCCCGGCAAGCGTTGAAAGGTTGGACATAATGATATGGTTACCAACAATGCAATCGTGAGCAATATGGGTATAAGCCAAAAAACTGTTGTTCGAACCCACAGAGGTTTTGGTCTCAGGAGCTGTACCTCGATTCATGGTTACATACTCTCGGATGATATTGTCATCGCCTATGTCAAGATAGGTTCGACCACCTTCATATTTTAAATCCTGAGTAAGGGAACCAATAATAGCCCCCTGATAGATGACGTTTCTTTCGCCAATGGTGGTATCTTCCCCAATAAAGACATGCGCCTTTACTACGGTTCCCGCACCTATTTTAGAGTTCCCCTCCACTACTGTGTAGGGTCCGACTTTTACATCGGGCGCAAGCTCAGCATATTCTGAAACTTGAGCGGTGGGATGGATATCCGGCATTTTTTTCCCCTCATCATCCCCGAGAGATTGAATCTCTCTAGCTTCCAAGTTGTATTTTTTAATTCCAAATTATGGGTCGTTTCTCTTATTTTTAATTTGACCCTACCATTTCCTACCTTATTCGGTAGTAAAATTTCAAAGAGAATTTTCGATTTTGACGGATTTCCTCACGATTTACCGACAAAAATCGAAAAATTATTACTTAATCATAAAAGTAAGCTTACCTTCCACGTGAACATTCCCATCAACAGTTGCCACCGCCTCAACCTTTCCAGTTGAACCTCTGGTTTTCAACACTTTGATTTTCAACTCCAGGCGATCTCCCGGGCGAACCGGCTTACGAAACTTGACCCCATCAAGACCCATGAAATAGGGAGTTTTTCCCTGGTGACTTGTCATGGACAAGAGGCAAACTCCCGCCACCTGTGCAAGTGCTTCTACAATCAAGACTCCGGGCATCACTGGAACGTCTGGAAAATGCCCGTTAAAGAACTCTTCGTTTCCGGTTACATTCTTGATTCCAACAGCTTCTTCTCCAACCTTAAGATCGATGATTCGATCAACCAGTAAAAATGGATATCTGTGCGGGATGATTTTTTTGATGTCGACCAACTCCAGAGTCTTTTTCTGCTCCCATACGTTTGACTGCATGATGCACTCCTCTTCAATCATCTTCTTCAAGAGCCCGATATTGTGCCGATGACCTGACTTTATCCCAACAAAACGCCCTTCAATGCGACCACCCAGTACGGTCATATCCCCTAGGAAATCCATCACCTTGTGCCATGCAAATTCATTGGGAAACCTTACTCCCTCATCATTGAGGCAACGGTCGCCATCAACAACCACTGCATTCTTCAGACTTCCTCCGAGAGCGAGCCCAACTTCATGCTGTTTCTCCACTTCTTCCAGAAGACAAAAAGTCCTTGCTTGCAGGAGATGCTCTGCCGGATCAATCTCATCGAAGTTTACAGTCAAATGACGAACCCCGATGTAGGTACCTGAATAGTCCAGGGTGTAGGAGATGGAGAAATTATCGGAAGGGTACGCCATCAGGACCGAATCCCCTATCTCGAATGCACAAGGCTTGATGACTTTGAAACTGGGTGCTGCTTCTTCCTGTTCTTCAACTCCCGCCTTTTTGAAGGCTTCATAGAATTTGATGCCCGAGCCATCCAGGATGGGTGGTTCATCCGCGTCAATCTCGATCAGGAGATTTGTCAATCCAAGGCAACCAACAGCTGCCATAAGGTGCTCAAAAGTATAAATGGTCTCGTCACCAACAGTGAGGTTGGTTCCCCTTGACTGACCAATCACATTCTCAAGTCCTACTTTGAGCTTGAACCCTTCATTATGAGACTTGGCAAAGACGATTCCATGGTTTGGGGGTGCTGGCTTCGCAATCAATTGAACAGCCTGCCCCTTGTGCAAACCTACATCTTTAAAGTGCACCTCTTGCGATAGTGTTTTTTGTTGCATATGGAACCTTCCTTCTACCGATCATCGGTTTGAAAGCTGTCTGAAGGCCCCTATTTTAACCTACTTGAGCCCAAGGTGCTTCAAAATCTTTCGCACGTCTTTAAGTAGCTGGGGAATTTTTCGCTGAGCTGCCAACTGCCTCAACTCTTCTTTATGCGAACGTCCCGGAAAGCCTCCGATGTGGCTATTTGGTGGAATGGTTGCCGTCGGAACACCTCTTGCATAAATCGTAGAGCCCGATCCAATTTCAATGTGACCCACTGACCCGGACTGACCTCCAAAGCGCACGTAATCCCCTACTTTGGTGGAGCCTGAAATCCCTGACTGGGAAGCCAATAAACAACCCTGCCCCATCTCAACATTGTGTGCAATTTGTACCAGGTTATCGATCTTGGTGCCCTTGCCGACTCGGGTTGGACCAAAAGTACCTCGATCAACTGTCGAGTTTGCTCCCATCTCCACACCATCTTCAAGGATCACCTGACCCAATTGGGGAATCTTGTGATGCACCCCGGCTTCATGGACAAAACCATATCCATCACTTCCAATTACGCAACCTGGCTGGAGAATCACCGAATCTCCAAGAATACAGTACTCTCGCACAACTACATTCGGGTGAAGGATGCAGCCTCTTCCGATCTCACTCCCCTTCATCAAGACAACACCCGGGTAAAGAACAGAGCCTTCTCCAACTCGAACACCTTCGTCTACGAAGGCTCCGGGATAGACAGTGACTTTCCCTTCAAGCTTTGACTCGGGATGTATGATTGCGCCAGGCTGTACACCTGAAGCTGACATTACATAGTCGTCCATTAGCCTCAAGGCAAGCGCAAATGCATAATAAGGATTTTTCACCTTGACATGTGGCAGTTCAACATCACCCGAATCCATGGGGATAATTGCCAGGGAGCAAGAGCTCGACTTCACCATTTCCAGACGCTTTTCATCAACCGCATAGACCAGATCCATGGACTTGGCCTCACTAATTTCGCTTACGCCTGAAATCTGGAGATCATCAGGAGCACTCCAGTCCCCTTCAATGACTTCCTTCAGTTGTGCAACTGTAATAATGTGCAAGACAACTATCTCTTACTCTTGGAAGACCTTTTGTTGACTTTCTCAATAATTTCCTGAGTGAAATCCTGAGTGTTTCCAAAGTAGACCTGTTTCTTATCCAGAACAAAGTCCAACTTTTTGGCTTTTGCAACCCGCTCAATCTCATCGAAGATGTTCCCCTTGAGTCTTTCGAGTTCTTCTTCCTTCTGCTCGTCCAACTTCTTTTTGTACTGCTCAAACTTTCTTTGAAGACTAAACATTCGACGAGAGAAATCCTTTTCGAGCTTTAGCTTTTCCTCTTCAGAGATATCTGGACTGGCCAATTTTTGTTTGAGTTGCCCAACTTCCACTTCTTCCTGATTGAGCTCCTGCTGATATCTGGACTCACGGTTGGCGTATTCGATTCGAAAAATCTTAAATTCATCATAAAAGAAGAGAACCTTGGACAAGTCCACAACACCAATTTGAACATTCGCCTGCAAACTGGTCACGAAAAGAACACTAAGAACAAACAACATCTTTTTCATACAATTTCCTCAAGTTTCTGGTTTTCTATTGATTCCATTCTTGTCGCACAATCGAGTCGACAAAAACCTCTATGATTGGGTGTTTTTTGAATGGTTGGTAGTGTAAGTGATTTTTTTATGAAACGCAATCCAAAGCTTGACTACTTTTACAGCTGTCGTACACCTGCATTAATTCTCAAGAACCGACCTCCAGACAAGTGCGCGCCGCCCGGGAGCAAGGCTCTTTATTCTGAACCTTTGAACCCACGAGCTAAACTGGACCTACTTACAGATAGTCCCTCGGATTCATTGCCCGGCCCTTTTTCCGAATTTCAAAATGGAGATGAGGAGCAGTGGACACCCCTGTGGAGCCCACCAGGGCAATAGTATCTCCCTGCTCAATCTTTTGACCGGTCTTCACAATCAACTTCTGACAATGCCCGTATCTTGTGGTATACCCCTGTGGATGAGAAAGAATCACGAGATTTCCATAACCTCCTGACTTCCCGGCAAAGAGTACAGTACCACTGTCTGCTGCCATGATTTCCTTACCGCGAGGAGCTGCAATATCCAAACCTTTATGGAAGAGCCTCTTGCGATTGAGAGGATGCACCCTCCAGCCGTACTCATCAGTGGTTCTCCCCTGAAGCGGCCAAATAAAGCGACTCTTTCGCTTGCGGGCACTAATAAACCTCTGAAGGCCTTTCTCGGAAAGATCTTCAATTTCAAGCGTAATAGCCTGCCCTACATGCAAAGCATTACTGGCAAGCTGGTTAACTTTCTTGATTTTCTCGATACCAATTCCATAAGTTCGTGAAATTGACCAAAGAGTCTCTCGCTCTTTGACTTCGTGCTGAAGAGTTTTTTGAAAAGCTATCTGCAACTGGTAGCCCGGATAGATGTGATCCGGGTTCATGATTCCGTTATACAAAACCAGTTGGGAAACGGTCATATCATACATTTTTGCGATCTGACTCAGGGTTTCTCCCCTTTTGACTGTGTGAACAATATAATTGTCTTCGGTCCTCAAACCACTTCCAGACTTCTTCTTCACCGGTGTGGATACTTTCTTGCTGACTTTCTGAGTGCGAGCTTTTGCAGTATCTCTTTTTGCAGTTGCAGAGACCATTGCCTGTTCTTCAATATCGCTACCCTGAAGCAAACCCCCATCAATAACATCACCAAATTCACTGATCAGCTCTTTTCGAACCGACTCCAACTCTTTATCCAGGTCTACTCCGGCTTTTGCGAATACTCCCTCTTCAGGTATCTGCATTCGTTGCGCGGACAGAGGCTTTAGTGCTCTTTCGGGCCTGCTCAGCGAACCCACCATACTTACAGGAACCAACTTGGCTGCATTCCCCCGTTCTCGAGGTGCTTTCGCAATCTGATTCTGCAATTTACGAGCATTGATGACAAAATCTTCAGTGAAACTAACGGCCGGAGTCTTGTGGGAGGACATCATTCGATCTCTGCTGATTGCCACAGCCTGCAAAAAAGCCACGCAGGCCAAAGCTGCAATCCAAAGCACGTATTTATTTTCAAGGAACTTAGCCATTTTTCCTCCACATTCGAGTGACAATTTTGAAACGTATCGTTACTCGGGCGGATAAAATTTACAAAAAATAGCAAGATTAGCCTTTTTTTGTCCATTGTTGTTTGCTGAAGTTCAGCAAAGTTTTCAATTAATTGGATAACACTTCGCCACAAAACTACAAATCAGACAATTCAAAATAGAGCTTTCAAGAACAAGGTTTGCCCCTTTGAGCTTGTTTTCGTATTATGGTTTCATGTCGTTGCAGCAGAAGGAATTAGAGCAAGCCACTGAAAAGTTTGTTCACTACCTGAAATCACAGAAACTCAAGCTTACCCAACAGCGCCTGGAAGTTCTGGAGCACTTTCTGGGAACAAGGGAACATGTGAGTGCCGACGAGTTGTACCAGGAACTCAGGGAAGTAAACCCCAAGATTGGCTTCTCAACGGTTTATCGTACTTTGAAACTTCTTTCCGACTCGGGGATTGCAAAAGAAAACTACTTCAGAGATGGCTTCACCCGCTACGAAAACGATTTCAATCGGGACCACCATGATCATATAATCTGTACTGACTGTAATGAGATCTTTGAGTTTGAAAACAGGGAGATAGAAGAATTGCAGTGCATGGTAGCCAAAAATCTAGGCTTCAAAATTGTTGATCACCAACTGGAGATCTACGCGAAATGTAATAAATTCCCAAACTGCCCCAACAACAAAGAGAAATAAAATGAATTACGAAGAAACAATCGCGTCCATCAAGTCTCACTTGGGAGACAATCTGAACATCGACTACGGAATTATTTGTGGAACTGGCCTGGGGCCAATCGCAGATGAGATAGAAGATTCGGTAGCATTAAGCTATTCAGAAATCCCTGGTTACCCCACATCTTCGGTGAAAGGTCACGCGGGAAGACTTGTCTATGGAACACTTCAGGGGAAAAAGGTTCTCGCGTTTCAAGGCAGGTTCCACTACTACGAGGGATACTCTATTGATCAGGTAGTCTCCCCTGTTCGCACTCTTCAACTTCTTGGCGCACGTCGTCTCATCGTCACTAATGCAGCAGGTGGACTGAACCGACAATTCAAGGTTGGAGACCTGATGGTAATTGAAGATCACATCAACTTTATGTTCCAAAATCCTCTCATCGGCCCTAATGATGAAAGTCTGGGTCTTCGATTTCCTGACATGTCCCAACCATACAGCCGTGAAGCGGGAGATCAACTCATTCACCTGGCAAGAGAGCAGGGAATCCCCATTCAAAGGGGGGTTTACATGGGCGTAACCGGACCAAGCTACGAGACAAGAGCAGAGCTTCGTGCATTTGCCAGAATGGCTGACGCCATAGGAATGTCGACCGTCCCTGAGGTCATCACAGCAGTGCATGGAAGTTTTGAGACCATCGTGGGAATCAGTGTCATTACAAACATGGCAACAGGTGAGGATGTTCATGAGGAGTCTCACAGCGCCGTTGTGGATGCAGCGAACAAAGCGACGCCAAACATGGTTCAACTCGTTCGCTCCTACCTAAAGTCACAATCCTAAATTTATACCACCGAGAGTAATTATGGAGAAACAGATTCAGGATTTGCTTGATCACTACGAACAGATCAAAACGATGATGTCCGATCCGGAAGTAGTCACTGATCAGAACCGCTACAGAGAAATCGCCAGAGAGTTCAAGCGCTGCGAACCGATTGTCAAAACATATCACAGCTTGGAGAAAACACGCACAGGACTGCAGGATGCAAGAGAAATCCTGGAAGACCCTGATGCCGACTCTGAAATGGTTGAACTGGCTCAGATGGAAAAGGAAGAGCTTGAGCCTCAGCTGGAGCAACTGGAGAAGGATCTTGAGCTTCTACTTCTTCCTCCAGATCCTCTTGATGACAAAAATATTATCATGGAACTTCGCGCAGGTGCCGGCGGAGATGAGGCGGGCCTGTTTGTTGCCGACCTGTTTCGAATGTACTCCAGGTATGCTGATAAAGTGGGCTGGAAAACAGAAACCCTTTCCACTAGTGAAACAGGAGTCGGAGGCTTCAAGGAACTGTCCTTCTCGATTTCAGGAGAGCTTGTTTACAGCAAACTCAAATTTGAGAGCGGGGTCCATCGTGTCCAGCGAGTTCCTGCCACTGAATCTTCTGGCCGGATTCACACTTCCACAATTACAGTAGCCGTTATGCCTGAAGTGGAAGAAGTTGACTTCGAAATCAACCCCAGCGATGTAAGAATTGATACTTTCTGTGCCTCCGGTCCAGGTGGACAATCGGTGAACACTACTTATTCCGCAGTTCGACTGACACACACACCCACAGGAACGGTTGTCTCCTGTCAGGATGAGAAATCTCAAATCAAGAATAAGGAAAAGGCTTTCAAGGTACTTCGTGCACGCCTTGCTGAAGATGAACGTCGTAGACAGGAAGCGAAGTATGCTGCCCAGAGGAGTGCTCAGGTTGGCACAGGGGACCGCTCTGAGAAGATCAGAACTTACAACTATCCTCAAGGACGCGTCTCTGACCACCGTATCGGACTCACAGTTCACAACCTCAGCGCTGTACTTGACGGAGAAGTCGACTCAATTCTGGACGCACTGATTGCAGAGGAACATCGCAAAAAGCTGGAAGCCCTCCAGCAGAATGAAACAGAATGAGAGCTCTTTCCAAACCTGAGAACCAATCTCGTGAACTTGCGTGAAGCCCTTGAACTTTGCCAAAGCAAACTGAAGAACCATCAAAACCCGGCAAAAGAAGCCTACTCTCTTCTACAGGCTTGTCTGGGATTTAAGCATGTACAAGAAGTTCGGCAACTGAGCCCCGAGTTTGAGCTAAGCAACAAGCAGGTGTCAAAGCTTCTCAACTTTACGGAGCGCAGAAGCAATCATGAGCCGATGGCATACATACGCGGCTGGGAAGAGTTTTGGGGCTTAAAGATCAAAACCAGCCCTGCAGTTCTGATCCCACGACCAGAGACCGAGTTTTTAGTAGAGAATTGCCTCAAGCGATTCCCTGAGATTGAGAGTAGATTCTCAAAACAACCAGGATCCTTGAATATTCTGGATTTGTGCTGCGGAAGCGGTGCAATCAGCGCAGCCCTCCATCAGGAGCTGAATGTGCATAAGGGATTTAAAACAGACCATCGAGAAGTCCATATTTTCGCCAGCGAGATAAGCTACTCAGCCCTTCTAATTGCTCGAGATAATTTGGATTTGGCCAGTATATCTTTAACCCGGGCCAGCTTTCTGTCTGCATTCAGAAATGAGTCTTTTCACCTCATCGTCAGCAACCCACCATATGTCCCCACCAATGATCTCAACACCCTGGAGAAAGATGTTTCTGATTTCGAGCCCCACCTTGCTCTCTTCAGCGGAACAGATGGAATGGACTCCTACAGAACCCTTATGCCAGAAATCAAACGATGCCTGAAATCAGGGGGCCTTGCCCTACTGGAGTGTGGTATTCAGCAAGCCCCTCAAATCAAAGACCTTTGGAGTGATTTGGGAGAAGATTGTCTCGAATCCGTCTTTGATTTTGGCGGAGTCGAGAGGATTGTGTGCTTAAGTAAAACCTGAGCTGGGCTGATGGCTTGACGATCACCCCAATTCTCAAGCTTCCATATTAGAGAGCTTGCTCAAACCACAACTCTTTTTATGATATTCTGAGTTTTTGCGTCTGTAGGCAGGAGAACCATGGCCCTGGAACAATCAAAAACCCTGGAAAATTATTTCGACAAGATCGCGGCGAACTATCAGTTCATGAACAGTCTGTTGAGCCTGAATCTGGATCGCTTCTGGCGCGACAAACTCCTGAAGCGTACCCGGCTGAAAGAAGGCAGTTTCTTTTTGGATGTTGCCTGCGGCACCTGTGATATCGCCCAACTCATTGAAAAAGATTACAGTAATCGCTCCATTAATGTGCATGGAGTAGGTCTTGATCTGTCCTTCGGGATGCTTGAAGTTGCGAAGCAAAACGAGGCGCTGGGGCTTCTCGTCAGGGGGAACGGAGTCTCCACACCCTTTCCGGAAGCAAGCTTCGACTTAATCACGATTTCCTTTGGATACCGCAACATGCCCAGTCATCAAGAGTTTCTAAAGGAAGCCTTTCGATTGCTCAAACCCGGCGGTCAACTCCTGGTTCTGGAGCTAACCCGACCCAAAAACCCAGTTCTGAATTTTGGCAACACCATTTATCTAAACACCATCCTCCCCCTGGTATCCCAGTTCTTTGGACGAGACAGGGAAGCCTATCGCTATTTGGCTCGCTCAATTCAAGCCTTTCCCCATCAGGATGAAGTTCAATTGAATTTTGAGCAGGAAGGATTCCAAAGCTGCTCCTATGAACTTCTTAATGGTGGCATCACTACTTTGTTCGAAGGCTCCAAACCTGTCTAGAATCAGTAAATTCTCAGTCGCTTAACAGACAACTAAACCCTGTTGTGGCGAAGCAAAGCCATCCTTCATACAGGTCCCCCTGGAATGCTGACAATTCTGTCCACTTCAGGGAATTTAAATTCCCCTGAATCCGGTAACTTTTGCAAAAATTAACCCACTAAATCTAAGCACGCAAAAGAATCCAGAGAAACTGGACGATAACTAGATGACAAAATTAGTAATTTTTGAAGGCTTTTTGTATACTTACCAGATTTATTGATAGGCTCGGCCCCTTTGGTGCCGCGTTTTTCCCAGGCCTGGAAAGATTATGTTAAATGCATATGAGATCAAATAAAGATCAAATGATAGGAAACAACGCATGACTCTTTTGAGAACTTTAATCCTGACTCTGCTCGCAAGCCTGTTTTTTGCGGGCTGTGGAGGCGGAGGAGGCGGCGGCACTGCGGGAGATGGTGTCGGTCCAAATCTACCAGTTGGTGGCAATCAAAATAACAACCCTGCTCCTGCTGGAGTTCAAGCCAGCATTCAGGGGCAGGTTGCTTTCCCTGTTCAAACAAGCAACAGCATCCTCAAGAGTTTCTCCCGACTCCACTTTGCTGTTCAGAAAGTCTCTCTTGGAAAGTCCACAAAATCTCCCATTTCCCAGGTCACTGTTCAAATGTATGTGAGTGTCAATCGCCAGGATGGACTTGGAAATCAACGTATTCTTCAACTTGGTAATGCCGTTACCGATTCCAGTGGTAAATACAACCTTCAAATTCTCCAAACAAAACTGCCTGAACTTGCAGCTGCCACTAACAACGAAGTTCGCACATTAAAGGAGCTGTATCAAAGTGACAAGTATCGCGTAGAACTGAGTCTGGATCGCCCCAGCGCAGGGGGACTGCCGGGCATCTCCAAAAAGATTCGCTTCACCCCCTCTTACAACAAACGACTTGTTGGAGGCGGCGATCAGGAAGACTTGACTATCAATGCGACTCTCGATTTCAACAATGACCAGAGTTTGAAACTTGAAGTCGTCAGCACTCCCGAGCTGAAGGAATGGGAAGAAAGACTCGCCCAGTATCGAATCACTCGACCCTCTGACTGGGATCCTGACGAATGGGATGCTGATCAACTGACTGAGAGAATCGTCATTCAGGAAGCAGTAGACATCAATGGCAATGGAATTCCCGATGAAGACGTACCTCTGGTAGTCTTTGAAAAACCACAAATCGAGAACAATGCTCCCAAGATCGTGAACCGCAAAATTGTAAGGGTCTTCGAGATTGACGCAAACAATGATGGAAACTTTGCTGAAGGTGATGATCTGGTAGCCGCCTCTGTCTTTGGAGGGACTGGTGGAGCAGATGTGAGAGTCGCTTCATTTGTCGATCTTGAAAGCGATGGAAACATAAACGCCTCCAGTGAGCTTGCTCAAAGCACTCTGGACATACGTCGACCGTTCATTGAGTTTGTCACGCCGGTAACCGGCCAAACGGTCGAGGGTAACCTGGACATAAAAGTGCGATTTTGTGATTGTGCTGGATTTATTGGAAACAGTCCTACCAATGTTGATTTAGGATTCGATATCTCTACTCTGAAGGTTTGGTTCAACAAACCAGTAGAGTTTCTCACCCCCTCTCGTTTCACTCTGGCAGCTGGTGCCGACATGGCGCAGGTCTTCTTTTCGAAGCGATCTGACGGTGGCACCTCCGGCACGGCATCCTTCACGCTCCCGAATGTAACCTTTGCACTGGGAAACGAAGAGTTCAACAATACAATGTACGCTTCCATCAAAGATTTTGCAGGGAAGGAACAAGTCACCAGCGTCAATTTCATTATCAACGGGCCTCCCCAAATTCAGTCGCAGAGTGACTATACAGTTACCGAGGGAAGTAACGCCTTCTCCACCCAGATCACTATTAAGGACGTCGACGCTCTTAACATCACCATTGAACCGATCAATGGCGGATCTGTCCCAAGCTATATTTACCTGACTTCAGCAGCAAACCCTGCCCTTCAAGGCCCCAGCCTCGCAGGACTTGTTCCACAAAATGGTGAACTGAAGTTTACCCTGAACGTAATTCCGGGAGACGATTTTGGCCTCGAAGGCAGCCAGGTTCTTCTACTCAAAGTCAGTGACGGGATCAACACAATATCCAAACCGATCACGGTAAGACCGCAGAAAAGTAACACACCTTCCAATTTCCTGGGTATCTGCTGGGTCAACAGCCGAGACATCGTGAATCATCCTTTCAGCCAGAACCCGCAAAATGTTTGTACGGCAATCTTTGATCCCGGACAGGTCGGAACCTATTGCCGAACTCGCAGTGGATACGGAACAGCCGCCACAACCGAAGGAGTTCCTCTAGTGATCCCCGAGGATGAAAGCTCCCGATTTGTAATGTGTGGATCCGAGCGAGACTCGGAAGATGTCGTCCAATACAGTTTCGAAAGTATCCTGACAAGTCAGGCTACAACCATATCTACTCAAGTCCCCGCTGTGAACTCCGAGTTCTTCTTCAACAGCCCAACGAATCTCTCTTTCGTATACAACGAGCCAGCCAACTCTATCAATCCAACCTCAATTCGAACTCAAAGTACCATTGGTCAGTTTGAGTGGAAACCATTGGGAAACACTTTCCCAAATCAGAACAAGCTCTCTTTTCGGGCCACAGATGGCAAGGGTGTCGAATCCTGTATCGATCCTAACTGTGTCCCTTCAGTCCCCATGTCCATTATACTTTCAGTGGTTACCGTGCCAGATCCACCTGAAATCAATTCTGTCTCCACTCTTGGTTTAAGAACCGGAACCTTTCCGGGAACCGGAGTTTACTCCAGACCCTATGTTTTCAATGTCAACAACAATAGAGATTACTTTGAGCAATACCGAACTGTGGGACTCAATCCCCCGGTACTGTTCAGTGCGCAACAGGGCGAGCCCATTGAAATCCAGTTTGTGGCCACCGATGATGAAAACCCTCTCAACCCTCAAAACACTGCTGCTGAAGCAGAAGATCCTGTATTGATACTGGGAGCAAAGCCAGCCTGGTTGAGCCAGTCCCCTGCTCCCGTAGAAACGAACTATCGCTTTCTACTCACAGGAACACCTACAGCAAATGACTCACTCCAAACTCAAAATTTTACTATTCGTACAGTCGATCCCGGAGCTGCCAACGCCAGAGCAACGACCTATACCTTTTCGGTGAATATTCTTGATCAAAATGACAAACCCTGGTTTGATCGCTCGACCAGTTCTGCTCTTCTACCCTCTCCGGCATCTACTACCCCTCAAGAGTTCACAACTCTTAGTATCAACGCGACAGAAGATCAAACTTTAACCTTTTACATCCACGCCTTTGATATTGATCCTGTAGCGAGTCCTTTTTACAAACCGGAACTCTTCAGTTTCAG
>Ga0181589_10000070_pt1 | contig 59456 bp, 47 predicted proteins | sample 071ome_25_FD_132444 | JGI IMG/M metagenome (GOLD analysis project Ga0181589, IMG submission 132444) | Coastal salt marsh microbial communities from the Groves Creek Marsh, Skidaway Island, Georgia - 071410BT metaG (megahit assembly) | ecosystem: Environmental > Aquatic > Marine > Intertidal...
GAGAAAAGCGTCTTGTGAACAGGAAATTGGAGTGGGAAAGAGAAAGACTTCTGCAAGCGCTTGTCAGCATGGGAGTTGCAGATCCGGGCAAGGAGATTGATCTGCAAAGTCTTGAGGAGGAAGCCAGCGAGTTTCTTAAAGACAGTCTGCTGGAAAAAGAGTCATTGGGCTATCCGCTTCGTCCTGAAGCCAAAGTCACTCATCCTTTTGTATCTGATGAGCCATTTACCGGATTTGAGGTCAGTGCTGATCATGAGGTTGTGGCTATGATTAAGGGAATGGTGATGACTGCGGAAGCCAAGCGCATCACATTGCAATCCATGCATTACTACATCGTGTATGAAGGTGATTTTCAGCACAAACTCAAACGCTCTCAAAATGTGCAAGCCGGGCAGAAGATTGGAATGGCGCAGAATGGTGAGATCCGGATTGAAGTCTATGACTTGAGTTTGGCGAATCAAGCTGTGAATTGCCTGGCTGAGCAAAAGCAAAAGCAGTAAATGCCGATAGTACTCCTTTATGATGAAGTTTATTTTCTCCATTGTGGCAAGCCTGTTTCTTTGCATACCGCAACTTTGTGCTGAGGAGCTCAAAGATCAGTTCTTTCCGGTAGATGAACGTTGGATGTTCAAAATGCTGGACTTGAAACGGGAGCTATGGGCGGCTGAGCCTTTTCAAATTGAGTTTCGAGTGCGCCCTGAGGAAAAAGTATGGGTAAAAGTCGTAGTTCACCAAAACTACTTTGATTTTGAGCCCGAGTGGAGAAATGAAGTGGAGCGCTATATTCGCTGGCTCACTCCAAAAATCGATAAGATTGTGCGAAAGTATGCCAGTGTTGAATTTCTGAGCGTTTACCAGACAGAACTGGATATTGAGTATTTTGTTTATCTCGATACCAGCCTGTACGGAGTGAAGAAGCAGGGCGTGCTGCAATGGAAAAGAGGAATCTACTGATGCCGAAATTGAAACATTGCCCCATATGCAATCGGGATGTTGACCCCGGACTATTTGATTATCACTACCAGACCGAATTGAATATTCTGGACACAATTTCTCAGGAATACCCTCAATGGAAAGAGAATCGGGAGAAGATCGTCTGGTTCTATCGAAACTTTGTGCTTCTCGAATCGGAGGAGTTATGAAGGGTTTTTTCAAGCGCTATCGCAACTATAAAAATCTTGTTAAATCATCTCATGGAGAGCTCGCTGAGCTTGAGACAGAGGAGCTCGAAAAGGCCTTGTTTTTGGCCCTGCTTTATTCCACATCCCTCAATGCCAGGCAGCTAAAAGATTTGAGTCAGGAGAAGGCCAGAAAGCTTTTACTTGATCCGGACTTTGAGCTCGAGGGTGACGCTATATACCTTTTGAAGAGGCTCTTAAAGGACGGTGCGTCTTCAAAAAGTAAGCTGTTTTCCAAAGCTATTCAATCAGCAGATGATGCAGAGTTAGATCATTGGATTCGCGGGGGTCTTGATCAGGAATTTCTGCGAAGACTCCGAAGTATTCGAGTCTTGTGCAACGAAAAGGAGTTTAACGTACTTCCGACTCCTCTGAGACTCAATGCTGACCCGAGATATTCAGGAAAAGGTATCTGTATCGCTTTCCTCGATGGTGGTTTCTATCCTCATCCAGATTTGATGAAACCTAACCGAAGAGTAGTGGCCTACAAGGACCTGGCTTCACCCTACCGTCCAAAGTCGGACTTTGAAAAGCCTGATGAGTATTCCTGGCACGGAATGCAGACCTGTGTTAGCGCTGTGGGTAATGGGCATTTAAGTAACGGTCTCTACCGGGGAATTGCCTATGAAGCCAACGTAGCCCAGTTGAAAGTCATGGGTGAATTCGGCTTTACTTCTGAAGCAATTGTTCAGGCACTGGAATGGTGCATTCGAAAGAAGAAGCGCTACAATCTGAGAATCATCAATATTTCACTGGGTGGATTTGGAGAAGGCAGTTTTCGTGAGTCCGCAATCAATCATGCTGCTGAGGAAGCTGTTCAAGCGGGAATCAATGTAGTTGTTGCAGCCGGTAATGACTGGTCTGGACCAATTACACCTCCTGGAAATTCTCCCAGCGTGATTACTGTTGGTGGCTTGGATGATCGCAATTCCCTGCATTCTGAAGACCATGGCATGTATCACTCCAGCTTCGGGATGACTGCGGACGGCTTGATGAAGCCCGAGATCATTGCTCCTGGAATCTGGGTTGCAGCCCCAACTCTTCCAGGAACGGCATTCTACAGAGAAGCTGAGCTGGTTTGGCGTTTGGCGTATGATCTGGATTTGAATCACCTGGAGGAAGCTCTGAAGCATGAAGGCAGTTTTTTGAGTTTTCAAGATGATATGAAGAATATTAGTACACTCAAGAAGCAGGAATATCTTCGAAACAAGGCCGGGGAATTCAAGCTGGTTTCTCCATATTATCAGCATGTAGACGGCACTTCGTTTTCAGCACCGATTGTCTGTTCAATCATTGCCCAGATGCTGGAGGTGAACCCCGACCTGACCCCCAAGGAAGTGAAAGACATTTTGATGCAGTCCGCGAAACGTCTGGATAATGTGCCTGTAGAGGCTCAGGGCTGTGGGGTCGTTCAGGCTCGAGATGCTGTTGAGATGGCGAAGAAGAGAGTGTCCATGTCCGGAGTGGATTATCCCCTCGTTAAGGATGATTTGGTGGAGTTACGGTTCGAAGATGAGAATGTCAGCTCCGTCCATGTATTGGGAACTTTCAATAACTGGGATCAAAAGTCACACCCCATGGTGCGGGACAAAAACGGTATTCATCAGGTCAAGTTACAGCTTCCTGAAAAGGGAACTTACGCCTACAAGTTTCTGGTTAATGGAAAGAGCTGGGTAGATGATCCTATGAACAGCTCGAAGTCTTACGATGGCTATGGCGGGTTCAACAGTTTGATTCATATCTATGGATCTGCTTCCATGCGAAAAGAGCTGCAGAGTATTCAAAAGGGTTTGGAGAAGATTGAATCGGTAAAGCTGCAAGGGGAAGAGCACAAGAAACTTCTTCGCAGGTTTAACAAAATTGCGATGGGCGAGAACATCTCACGCTCACCACAGCTTAGTTCCTTCTTCGAAAATCGTGTTCGAAAAGTGGTTCAAAATCTCAAGGATCGCAAGCTGGAAGACGGTATCTTTCTCTATCAGCTCTACAATAGTGGCTATATCATTCAGACACCCACAATCAATCTGGGCATTGATGTTGTATCCACCCGGCATGTTTGGGATGTCTACTGGGACATAGATCGCAAATTGGTGGAGGACCTGTCAGACAGATTGCAAATGGCCTTTGTAACCCAGAGGTTGCCAGATCATCTTGATTTGGATGTGGTTAATCGCCTCATTTCCAGAGAGAGTCTTGTGGTTGTTCCGAGTGGAATGGAAAATCTTTGTTTGAACGGAGTCATCGGTTTTGAAGATGGCGAAGTTAGAGATCTATATTCTCTTGGTCGGGAAACCATTCCCATCAACATTGAAGCCTATCGCAGTGATTATCGTTTGCAAAGTGCCGGTGAAATGGACATGAGAATGTACAAAATCACGATCCTGGAGCGTTTGAATCTACTCCATCTGGGAGAATGTGATTATAAGAAAATGCTTGGCAGACAAAGGCTTCTTCTGGAAAAACTCAAACCAATTGATGTGTGTATTGCGCCTATGCCTGTTTTGAGAAATCCGGGCGATGAAAATGATTTTCTCGAGTTTATGCGAGTTCTTGACCCGGATGTGATTATACCTTCTCATCTTGGAGAGTTGGGTCAGAAGGATCTGGCAGTCAGAGGGGATTATGAGAAAGCCCTAGAAGTTCTGGATCGCACAGGAAAAGAGTTTGAAGTGTTGCTTTGGGGTGACAGCATCAAGATTGCCAGCTTGTAGAAGGAAGATGTTTTGAGAAAGGATTCCCTGAATATCGAAATTCAAACAGAGGCAGACAGCTCTTGTTTTCTAATGGATGAGCTCTCCCTGTTTTGCCAATCCTTGCAAAATTATTCACGGCTCTATTTCATTTCTGATAGCAATACCGAGGTCTATGCCCGGCAAATTCTTGAGCAACTGCATTCTTCCAGGACAGCTTTGAAGGTCCTTCCTCCGGGAGAAAATACAAAGGCTTTCTCATTTCTTGAGGAGCTTTGTGAAGAAGCATCCAGCTTTTTGAACAGGAAGTCTGCAGTTGTATGCGTTGGAGGGGGAGTAGTAGGAGATCTTGGTGGTTTTTTCAGCTCGATTTTCTTGCGAGGAGTTGATTTTTTTCTCGTTCCTACCAGTTTGCTTTCCATGGTGGATTCCAGTGTGGGTGGTAAAACAGCGATCAATCTGGGAGCCGGTAAGAACCTGGTGGGCGCCTTTCATACTCCACGAGGGATTTATCTCAACAAAGCGGCTCTGAAGTCCTTGAGTCATGAGCATTGGATATCAGGTCTGTCGGAAATGCTCAAGCATGGTTTGCTGATGGATGTTGAACATTATCACCGAGTTAAGAATTTACTCAGCCAATCTAACTTTCAAGAGGATCTTGAACTTGAAGATATCGTCAGCTCAATTATGATCAAAAAAAGTGTTGTAGAGCAGGACTACAAAGAGAAAGGGATGCGAAGTATCCTGAATCTGGGTCACACGATTGGCCATGCTCTCGAATCCAGCGACAACTTTGCCTTGCCCCACGGGATTTATGTTTTGTTCGGGCTTGTTTACGAAGCACGACTGGGTGCTCGACTGGGTATCTGCTCTGAATCTCTCGAGACAGAACTGAAGGCTCTGGTGAATGCCCAAAATTTAAAGCTACCGAAATTGAACTTTGAGAAACTGGCCCCTTACCTTTTGAAGGATAAAAAGAATCTGGGCGAGAAAGTAGAATTTGCCTTTGTGGAAAGTCCGGGAAAAGTGTTCGAGAAAGATGGTAAATTCACCACAGGTATAGCAGTTCAGGAGCTTCAAGACTATATGGAAAATATTGCGAAAAAGGATAGCGTTCGATGAAATTGATCTCAATTCCGGCAACGGGTAATGAAGACATCCATGAGTTATTGGACAGAGTCTCAAGCTATGATCTTGATGGTCTCGAGATTCGCGGTGACAAGATGCTCGGTAGTGTGGATCTTGCTCGAGTAAAGAAGAAGCTTAATGGAATCACAATATATACATGCCGTGCCGGTTATCAGACTGACGAAGAGCGACGTCAGCGCTATCAGGATGCACTCAAGGGTGGGTTCGACTTTGTTGATGTGGACATGGAAGACTATGACTTGCTAGCCGAGGTGGTTGAGCCTTACAAACATCGATTGATAGTCTCCTATCACAACTACGGAGGGGCTGAGCTTCCCTTTGAGATCACCGACAAGTTGTTTTCTCTGGAGGCTTCTGTTCACAAGGTAGCTATTCAGGTTGAAGACAGTTCTACAGGTTTTCTTGCCTTACAAAGAGTTGAAAAGCTGCTTGAGCAAAAATCCAGTCTGGTATTCACTTTCATGGGGAATGCCGGAGAATGGTCCCGGGCTGCCTATGCGAGCCTGGGAAGCAAATGGACTTACCTGGGAATCCCGGGAACGGAAACTGCGCCCGGCCAAATCGACCCTCTCAAGTGGCAATCAGACTACCAAAACCTTTCCAGAGAGGATGCAGAACTTTACGGAATTATTGGTAAGCCAATCGAGCACTCTCTTTCCCCAAGATTTCACAACCAGTTCTTTATGAAAGCAGGTCTTCCAGCACTGTATGTCAGGTTTCCAACATCGAATCTTGAGCAGTTTTTCCACACTCTGCCTGAAAAGGTGAAAGGTCTGTCTGTAACAACTCCGTACAAGCGAGAGGTCGTGCCTTATCTTGATGAGCTTGATCCGGTGGCCCATGCAGCGGGTGTTGTCAATACGATTTCACGAACGGAAACGGGGGGACTTAAGGGTTGGAATACAGATGGAACCGGGATTCGAGCTGCACTGGATCATCATGAACCTGATTGGAAAGATGCGGACAAAATCCTGGTTCTTGGAGCCGGTGGCGTAGCTCGGTCTGTGCTGGCTACCTTTCAGGATGTCAAAGACAAGATTATTATACGAAATCGAACCGAGGAAAATGCACATGAACTGGCGGGTAAGTTTGGAGTGAAAGCGGTATCCATGCGCGATAACCTGGACCTGGACAATTCTATTGTCATTCAGGCAACCAGTGTAGGCATGGGAGAAGACAAAAGTGTGCCCATTCCTCCATTCTGGCTTGGGCGATCCACAATTGTTGTGGAGTCTATCTATTACCCCGAAGCAACTCCATTGGTTCAGGTAGCTCGGGACAACGGTAGTCGCGTGATTCCTGGTTATGAAATGTTTTTGCATCAAGCCATAGCTCAACAAAAAATCTGGTTTGATGGTCGATTTTTTGATTATCAGGAAGCGGTTGCTGTACTCCCCAAGCCAGGTCAGGAAGGGGAAGATTCTTGAATCCTGCCAGCTCCTGGGAATGGTTGGTTCTGATTGGGTATCGAGCCAGTGGGAAAAGTACGCTGGGGAGGGCCCTGGCCCAGGCTTTAAATCTTGAGTTCTATGATCAGGATGATCTTGTAGAGTCCCGTTATTCCATGACCATCCCCCAAATATTTCAAATCTATGGAGAGCAGGAGTTTCGTGAGCGGGAAAGTCAGGTCTTGTTTCATTTACCTCGCAAGTCACTGGTTCTCTCCTGCGGGGGGGGAGTGGTGGAGAGAGAAGAGAATATGCGCTTTCTCAAAGGGCGCTCGAAAATCTTGTTTATCAATACTCCAAAAGAGACTCTTGTGAACAGAAGGGTTGGTGATGATCGACCAGAGCTTCATGGGGCGGGGACTGTGATTGAAGAAATGAATACTGTGTATCCGCGCAGAATTCCACTCTATTACAAGTGGGCTGATTTGGTTCTGGGTTCTTCCGAACTTGAGGAATGCCTGCAGGCTCTGGAGGAGAAATGATCAATAGTTTTGGAAACCTGTTTCGCTACACAACCTGGGGTGAATCTCACGGTAAGGCGATTGGCGTAGTGGTTGACGGAATCATACCAAACTTTGAGCTGGATCTGGATGCCATTCAAAAGGACCTGGATCGTCGAAGACCGGGTCAAAGTATCTACACAACGTCACGAAAAGAGCCTGACAAACTGGATTTACTTTCAGGCTTCTTTGAAGGGAAAACTACTGGAGCCCCACTAAGTTTCATTGTTCATAACACAAATCAAAAGTCTCGTGATTACACGGAACTACAAAACCTGTATCGACCGGGACATGCTGATTTTACCTACCACAAGAAATACCTTAATTATGATCCTTTCGGTGGCGGTCGTTCGAGTGCCAGAGAAACCACCGGGAGAGTGATTGCAGGCTCCATTGCCAAGCAATTTCTCACACACTTTCATCAGATTGAGATCGAGGCGAAGTTGATTCAGGTTGGCAAGGTTAGCGGAGAGTTAGCCGAGCTCGAAGCCGAAATTTTACGCCGCAAGCAAAAGGGTGAGAGTGTAGGCGGAAAAGTGGAGATCATTGCCAGAAATGTACCAACTGGCCTTGGAGAGCCGACCTATCAAAAGCTTGATGCCTTGCTTGCCTTTGCCTTGATGTCTATCCACGCGGTTAAGGCTGTAGAAATTGGTGATGGAGTTTCCGTGGTGGAAGCAACTGGAAGTGAGAACAATGATGAGATGGATGATCAGGGGTTCCTGAGCAATCACAGCGGTGGGGTTTTGGGTGGAATCAGCACCTCCCAGGATATTCGCGCACAAATCAGCCTGAAGCCTACAGCCTCTATTTACAAGAAGCAAAAGACAATCAACAAGCAAGGTGAAACTGTAGAGTTTGAATTAAAAGGACGCCATGATCCATGCGTTGCCTATCGTGCTGTGGTGATCGCAGAGGCTATGGTAGCGTGTGTCCTCGCTGATCTTCTATTGCTCCAGAGAGCTCTTTCTCCGATAGAAGATTAAATACTTCAAGCCTATGTTTAGTTTTTTGCGTAATAATTCACTAGTTTCTGCTGCCTGTAAGCTTTTACTGGTTTGCCTTCTGCAGATAGTTCTTGGACCAGAACTTCATGCTGAAAAGTTTGAAGCGCAAGAAGCAGGACCATCGATCAACTTTCGCATCCAGAGGAATCTTGAATCGGGAAAGTATAGCTTCACTGACCTTTATGAAGGAGCTGTAATTCTCTTCGATCAAGGAAGGTATGAGAGAGCCCAGGTTCTCTTTGAACTAGCATCCCAGTTGCAGCCAAAAAACCTGACTATCTTTAAGTATCTGGCTCAAATCTATGAAGAAACGGGTCAGAGTGATCGCATGGCCCGTCTGGCCCAATCCGTTTCCGCATTTTTGCTTCCAGAGGGCGAAGATGATGACTTTTATGAAAAAATGCTGACCTACAGCATTGTTTTGAACTCCCGGACCAACTCTGAATTTGCCTGGAATACCTTCAAGCGTCTCGCGGACACTTTGCACTTTAAACCGGGTCGATTGCGAGAAGTCGTCAAAAACCTTGAGAGAAGTGTACATTTGCCTTTTCTGGGTCGTGTTTACTCTTATATGGAGAGGCGAGATCTTTACGAAGAGTTTCGTTGGGGGCAGCTTGGAGAGTACTTTCTGGCTCGAGGAGGTCAGGAGCGAGCAGCCCTTTATCTAAACAAGGCATTGGAGCAGGAGGGTTTTGATCCGAGATTTTTGTATTCCTATGCTTTGGTTCTGTTCAATCGAAGACAGTTCCCTGAATGCCAGATCTATATCAATGTAGCTCGCAGACTCAATGACGAGTCGAGAGTCCTGGACAGATTGGCTGAATTACAAGGTAGTCTGAGTGAGTACATCTATGACGTGGGTCCGGAGCAAGTGAGAAAGGAGGCGGAGTTACTCTTTAAATTCAAAAGAAAGCGACAAGCCATCGAGCGCCTTGAAGAGCTACTTTTGCTCTCACCTGACAATCACAAGACTTATCTGGAAATGGGTAAATTGTTGCTAAGTTATCCAAGTGAGTACAACACTCTGGAAGAAGGACGCGACTATCTCCTGAAAGTTGCAGATTATGAGGAAGCGAGCTTTTCTGAACTCTTTGATGTGGCCTCCTTGCTTAACTCGAAATTACTGCTTGATGAGCTTGCCTACGTTCTTCAAAAGATTGAGAAGAAGTACCCGCGCAGATCACGTTCTTCTCTTAAGCTTCAGGAGTTTCGCCAATCAGTAATTAAAGAGTTGAAAAAGAATATTCGCTTGTTTGAAATCCATTCCTCCATACCGGAATTGAAGCAATATCTGCGCTTGCTGATCAATTTTGACGAGACTTTTCTGGAAGCTTACCTGAAGCTGGCTCGCACTCTTCAAGAGGAAATGATAGCTCAGATCAAAGAGAGGAAATTTGTGTCACCGGAGCTGAAAATGGAAGTAAATAATTACATGCTTCTGTTGCGTGATCAGGGACGCAAGATCTTTCCCCGCGAGCACAAGATCTATTACTACCTTGGCAAGCTCTCAACTTACTTTCATGACGAGAAGCGCAATTACTCAATGGAGATTGCCTACTTCAAAAATGCCCTCGAGTTAAAAGAAGAGGCGGAAAGCCGTATTTCTCTTGCGGAAGTCTATTTTGATTTTGGCTTTTACAAGCGCTCGATCAGCGTACTGGAGCAGCTTGACTTCGCTAAACTGGAGGAGTCGGTACGAGATAGAGTAGATCAGTTGATGGTTCGAAACCATGTAGAGAATGCAAGGGCTGCCTACAGCCACGGGAATCATTTTCTGGTTATTGAGCACATGCAAAAAGCTCTTGATATCAATAAGAAGAAGTTGATTTCCAGAGAGTCTACGCTGTGGATGGCCTATTCCATGTTTTATGGTGAGCAGCATGAAAATGCTCGAAAGCTCTTGATGCAGGCACATGAATTTTACGGTGAAGACCCGGAAATCTTCTATTTGATTGCCCTGAGCTTTGAGGGTCTGTATCAGCTTGAGAATGCTGTAACCTGGTACAACCGAGCGATTGCTATTGGTAAGAAAGAAGATCTTTTCATTCAGGAATGCATCAAGAACAGGGATAATCTTGAGAATATTCTAAAGTATCAGCGCGAAGAGCAAGAGAAGGCTCAGTCTCAATAGAGGCTTGGAGCTTGTGCGTTCACGTGGCAAATGCTGGCAATTGAGTCCGGAAAATTGGGATGTAGGGATTGGCCTGAAGCGTTTTGAAGGCTGAGAAAATCCTGCGATGAAGAGGGCAGCTCCCTAAAAGACGTTCTTGATGGGCGAGTGTCGTTCTGCCACTTGATACTCTTGATGGGCGAGAGTCGTTTTGTCGTTTGATACTCTTGATTAAGAGGCGAAAGTCTTATAGTCAAGACCACAGACATGCCCTATAATGGGTTCCTCTGAAATCATCAAGAAACAGGAACCCCGTGAGTTCGTCAAAACCCGCACATACCAGCTTTTACAGGAAATACAGGCCCCAGCTTTGGGACGATGTTTTCGGGCAGGACAAGATTATTCAGGTGTTGAAGAACTCACTGAGAAGAAGCAGTATTTCCCATGCCTATCTCTTTTGCGGGCCTCGTGGAACAGGAAAAACAAGTTCGGCCAGACTGTTTGCCGCTGCATTGAATTGTGATGATTTGCAGGAGTCCAATCCCTGTATGCAGTGCTCCTCCTGCAAGGCCTTCTATGCGGGAAATTACCCGGACTTCCATGAGCTCGATGCAGCCTCAAACCGTAAAATTGATGACTTTCGCGAGATTCGGGATCAGGTTCAGTATCCGCCTTTGCAAGGTAAGGACAAGTTCAAGATATTTGTCATTGATGAAGCCCATATGTTAACCAAGGAAGCAGCGAATGCTTTCCTGAAAACATTGGAAGAGCCACCTTCCTATGTGGTGTTTATTCTTGCGACTACTGAGCCTCAAAAGCTGCTCACAACCATAGTTTCCCGCTGCATCCGACTCGATTTTCAACTTCTTTCTCACTCCAGTGTTCTCAGTCGTTTAAAGGCCGTTATGGAGCAGGAAGACATTTTTGCGCCAGAAGCAGTATTGGATCAGATCGTCAGCCGTGGTGGCGGTGGGATGCGAGATACTCTCACTCTTTTAGAGCAAGCGGTTCAGTTTTGTGGGCATAAAATAGAGCAGAACGACTATCTGGGAATGATGGGACTGGCGAGCCTCACAGATGTGGATCATATCCTCGAGTTTTACATGAATGAAAATCGACTGGAACTTGTTCGCTTGTACAAAGACTTGATTCAAACCGGTAAAAACCCTAATGAACTCATTTTTCAGTTGATGCAAAGAGTCCAGGAGTACGTTTACTTTCTGCTCAAGATTCCTGGCTCTTACGCTCCGGTTCCTGCATTTGTCGGGAAAGAAAAGGTTTCTTACTGGGTGAGTACCTTTGGACACCTGCTGGACACTCTTGAAAATATGCGAAGAGGTCTGTTTCCTGAATATTATGGTGAGTTTGGTTTGCTGAGTGGACCCGTTGAGAAGGGTACTGCACCCTCTCATTCTTCAGCGGCCTTGCAAACCGCGATGGACAAAATCAAGGAACTGGAAAATCGTCTGGGGTCTTTGGAAAGTGGGCAAAGCGTCCCTAATGTCGACTCTCCAACTGCAGCAGCAGCGAAAGCTACCGTTGAATTCAAAGACAAGACCATGGACAGCTTTCCTCATGTGGAGCGCAAATGGGCCTTGATTCAAAAAGAAATTAAACAGAAAAACCCACTGTTAATGAGTGTTCTCAGAGAGGCTACCCCTCGAGAGCAAGAGGGTAAGTTTTGCCTTTATTTTGATACGAAGCACAGTTTCCATTACAACAAAGTTCAATCAGATGCCTGCATCAAATTGCTTACTGACGCGGTGGTCAATCAATATGGCTCTGGAAGTTCGATCGAATTGATCCTTGGAGACCCCCCGGAACAGGAAGGGGAATCGTCCCAACCCATCAAAAAATCCGTTGTGAAAACCGAAAAACAGACTAGTAGTAGTCAGAACTATGTCTCCGAAGACTTGAAAGAAAAGCTTCTTCGAGATCAAGGGTTGAAACGGATTGTCGATGAACTTGGTGCAGAAATCAAAAACGTGGATTAATTGGCTTGTTTGCCTGGCAGTGTGCTGTTCTCCGGTTGATGCAAATGACAAACGTCAGGTGATTGCCGAAGCCTATACTTCTTATCATTCCTTTCACTCCATTCAGGTCAGTTCCAAAGTCTATGCCAAAGAAGGTGAATCCATACTTCTCAAAGAAGAAAGTGGGGACTTGTGGGTTCGTCTGGTGCTCAGAGATCAATCCAGTCGAAGCGCAATTCAAAACCGCGTTCATATCCGTGTCTGGGAAGATCAGAACTTCCCCAATCTACCCGCTAAGTGGGTAATGAAGTTCGACAAGACTATTCGAGAAGGTGGTGGTGAATCTGACTACCAGGAAAGTTCAAAAACCTACTCGCGAGAATCCTATGTGAAGCTTCCCGGAATGCTCTTTGATCAAACCAAGCCTATCCACAAGGTGAAGATGGATATCTCTTTATCAACAAAAGTGAAGTTTGGATGGTCGAGTCGTCAATCCCAGACCAGCAGAACTTTCTATATGTCTCAGTATCCAAGATTTCGTAACAAGCGATTGATTACCCGGGCAGTTCAAAAGCTAAACACCTGGGCTTATGCCCGTCAGCAGATGTTTCAAAGCACCCTTGACTTGCTCAAGGATTTTATGGATCCCACGTACAAGATCAAGGACGGGGAAACTCCACTTCAAAGAATGCGACGCTATCAGGCAGAACTTCAGAAATACATGGGCACCTACTATGACGAGGTTGATTTCAAAGCCTACATGAGCGAGTTCGTGACTTCGTACTCCCGGGGTATTGATGAATCTATCGATTTTCCCGTTTCTCCCGGCTTCTTTTTGAATGTGCAGGATAAGGATTTTGATCTGGACCGAGTTATGCCGGCAGTGGCAGGAATGATGCTTGAGTATGATGATTCAGTGGTGAATCATAGGCATTTTCTGGATTTGGTGAAGCTGGTTGGACTGGATCTCGATGTTCTTGAGAAAGTATTCCAGCTCAAGAGTTTAAGCCTTGAGGAAATGGAGAGATTGAGTGTATTCCAAGTGATAGATACCAGAAATGGATATATTGATCGACTTCGTATGTTGAAGAAGACGGTGCTAAAGCAGCAAAGACATTATCAGGGGCTGGGAGAAGATCTGAAGAGGCTTCTTGGTTGGTCAACGAGCCAGGGAGCCTGGACTGTCCTGGAGCAGTCACCTCTCTATGATTTGGCTGGCTCAGACATATTTCGAAAGAGCAGAAATCCGGTTGTCGATCGTCAGGTGATAGATGCTGTGAGAGGACTTTACTATGCTTTGTTTTTCACCATAAGTAGTGAGGATTACTACAGTAAAATAGTTTCCGAAACGGTGGAGCTTGGTATGGGTGTCTTTCAGATGTCTCCGCCCGAGATCACTTTCAGAATGGATCAGGATATTGTGTTTAATGGTCAGGAAGCTGTTTTGATTGCTAGAGTTTTCAATCCCAGTAAGTACGTCAGCCTGGAAAATGTCTCGCTATTAATGGAAAAGAATAACCTCCGCAGAATGCTGTTTTATCGAGGGGATAATCTGCAAAAGATTTCTCGAGTGAAGCCACAGGAAGTGAAGTATGTCTTCTTTCGATTCAGTGCGATTGGGGTAGGGACTGACTATCCCAGTATGAAAGTTCGCTATAACAAGGACTTTGAGACCACTGTTCGGGTGGATCCAATTGTCATCCAGCGTAAGGACGAGTTTCTGGCCGGTGCCATGGAGAGAGTTGAGGAGTTTCAAGCCAAGGAAGTTTACTCCTCTTATTCCAGCCTCAAGGAAAAGTTGCGCAAGTTTCAGGATCGACTCCACAAGTTGAACTGGAAGCAGAGAATGCCACAGGATAAGTAATAGACGCCTCACCCAGATGATTCAAATGTCTTCAATTTGTGTTGATCACTTCCTGTTAGAAAAGCCCGTTTGCGCAAGATTAAGGTGGATCGAGAGAGTCACCTGCTGTTCATTGTCTCTATACCATTGAAAGAGTATTCAGAGTAAGACTTGTTGCATGACTAAGTCATAACGTGAAACCGGACAAGAGGGGAGCAAGTAAAGTGAATGCAAGAAAGATACAGCCATTGCGAAGGAATGCCCTGGGACGTAAGTAAGTCCGTTGAAGTGGAATTCGACGATAATTTAGCTTCGGATAGCGCTTAAAGTGGTGCTGTTTTAATGCGCTTGGTCATGGGGTCTTCCACGAACCGGGTGTGCGTGTAGTCGTTCTTTAAGTCGAGAGTGCTGTGTCCAACGATCATAGTTGCGTTGGAGTGAGCCGTCTTCTTTACTCGAATAAATGCATCTGTTCTCAGAGCAAAGAGCTGGTTGAGCTTATCTTCCTTGGCTTCCAAAGTCTTCTTTTCATTGGTGAGCTCTTCGACTTTCTGTTTAATCTCTGCAAGAGCAGCCTGCTTGTCTGCAGGTAGGCTGGACAGACTTGCCATGACCACATCGTAGTTGGGAAGACTTTCCTTGATTTTTGCGACTTCGTCATCAATCTCTTTTTGTCGGCCCATGGTCTCATTGATTCTTTGTCGAATAATGAATTTATCCCCTGCGACAAGTCTTGTGACGATTCCAAGTTTACTTCCGGCCTCGACACAGTCAATTCCCTGAACTCCACGTACCTCGCCTCCAATAATGGAGCCTTTTCCCCGGGTCATCTCAACCTTACAAAAACTGGTAACTTCCGAATTTACACAGGAACTCAAGATTTGTACATTTCCATGGGCCTCGATGACACAGCGCTCAACGAAAGATGCCAGGAAGTCGCCCTTGCATTGGACTTTACACTTGCCCTGACCTTTGATCCCGCCTTTGATGGAGATGTTTCCTCCTGCAATCAGATTGGCACCTTCAACAACACCCTTAACAGTGATGTCATCTTTGGCTTTCAAGGTAAAACCAGAAAGTATATTTTCATTGACTACGATTGATCCGTTGAAGGTAATGTTTCCCACATTCAGGTCCACATCGTGAGGTACCATGTAGATGGGGCTGACTTGCACCATGCGGTTTTTCAGGAAGACCTGACCGTCGCAGGTTGCATAGCACTTCATTTCATCTTCGGAGAGTCTTGTATTGTTTCCAACGGCCAGACGAACATCTTTCACCACGGCTGGCTCGATTGTTGTTCCATAAACATCAGTACCGGGAACCGCTTCCACCGGAGGAATACGTTCTGCCAGCAAATCACCGTTCTCAACATTATTGATTAGGTTAAGCTCTCTGTGGTCTACTTTTCCTTCATCATCGGAGACCAGTTCTATGGATTTGCAGGTTTTGAAGTAGTATTTGATTTGTCCGTCCTGTCCAGGAATCACAGCAGTTCCGTGAGCGATTAACTCGTCCTTTACTGGCAGATGTAATTCGTTGACTTGAGAGACAATGTCACTAATACGTTGTCGTTTGACACCGTAGTTTACACCTTCAGTATCCAGGACTTCTAAAACGTCCCGGACATCAAACAGGCGATCTTTGGTCTTTGGTGTGATGCTAAGATGCGCTGTAAGACTGTCGTGACTCATACCAAGCATGATCTCCTTGGTATCATTCATTAATGTCTTTCGGTACTTATTTACAACCGACAATTCTTACTCCATGCGTTCCCACTACATTTCTTAGTATGATCTATCGACGATCGGGACTCGTGCTTCAAGATTTTTTTTCCATCAAAAATTTTCTTCTCCTTTTCCAAGATTGGGTTGACGGACTAAGAATGTGTCAATGAACTGACTAACTGATGGGGCTGGTTCTGACCTTACGATCAAAATTGTCTTCGTAAAATTCACAAAAACTATAGTTTTCTTTGGTCTGTAAATTGGAGTGCCCAATAACAATAGTAGTGTTTGGGTGTACTTTCCCTCGAACGATCAATTTTGAATCTGTCTTGAGTTTGAAAAGAATCTCAAGTTTTTCCTTCGTTGTTTCTGCTTTCACCAGCTCTTGTTCGATTTCTTCTTTGCGAGATAGTGTAATCTGTAGCTTCTCCCGGGTTTCTTTCTCCATCTCTTCCAGAAGTTCTTCCGGCTTCATCTTTTGAATAGTAAGAATCTTTTCAAGAAGCTTTTTCTTCTCAACGATGTCATTATTGATATGGGTGAGCCGTTCCCTGATTACCGGTTTGTCTCCAAGAGTCACTTTTGTTGGCAATCCAAGTCTGGAGTCGAGGTTCTTTACTTCCATCCCCTGGACTGCAATGGTCTCACCTCCAATAATCTGACCCAGAGGCATGTTTACATTGGAATAGCAGGTTACTTTGGAGTTGAGTATTGAAGTTTGAACTCTGACTTCACCAAAAGCGATAATTTTCCCTTTTTCCACATAGCGAACCTGAACATCCTCTTTTGCTTTTATCAGACCCCGATCCTGACCAACAAATCCATGCCTGATTCTAACCGAGCCACCAGCAGTGATTTCTGCAGCCTCTTAGGAGCCATTTATAATGACATCCTTTTTGGCTTTCACAGAAAAACCGGAGCGAAATCGCCCATAATATAGACTGTGCCATTAAACTGAACATTGCCCGAATCCAGACGCACATCGCTTCTTACAACATAGACGGGATGCACCTTGATGAGTTTTTTATCAAGAACCACCTGCCCGTCGATCTCAGAATAGGCCTTGAGTCCATCCTCGCTCATTTTAACGTTGGTTCCAGTGGCGAAGTTGTAATCCCTGACCTGTTCAGGTACGACAGCCTCTCCATAGACGTCAATGCCCGGTTGATGTTCAACAGCTGGAATCTTTTCAGCGAGTAGATCGCCCTCGCTTACATTGTTGATTAAGTCCAGCTCCTTGAAATTAACCTTTCCTTCTTCATCTTCTACAGGTTTGATCTTTTTTGACTTGAGCTCAAAATGGTAGATGATCTTGGCATCATGACCCAGGGCCGGACGCTTTCCAGAGACGATTAGTTCATCTTTGACCGGTATGAAGTTCCGGTTGATTGAATCGATGAGTTTCTGAATTTTCTCCTTCTTGACTCCAAAAATGATTTTTTTTGTTTTTCAGGAGTCGAAGAATTTCTACAAGTTCGAATGGTTTGCAATTTGGGCCAAGCTCCATACTGATTCGCACTTCCATGCGATCATCACTAACGCTCAGACCCAGGAGTTTTTCTACATCTTCCTTGACAGGGATTGGTTTGTCTTCAAAATCATCATCTTCCAGCAAGGACAACAAGATGTCTCGAGTAATGTTAGAGCTGTCGCACAGTCGGGTCTTCCAGTTCTATGTAGGAGCACATTAGAAAATACCATTCCTGAAGAGTTCTTTAGAGAACGTGTCGTCTTTTTGGAAAAGAATTGGGCAGCTTTTATCGACCTGGAACTGCCGCAGGGATCGATTGATTGTCGGCTGCAAATTCCTGCTTGCGCTGAGTGATCAGGTTGCGAATGAACTCGTATCGAGTCCACAGTTGCTCCATGTTTCTTTCCCACTCGATTCGTTGATCATCATTTACAATCTGTGTTCCCACTTCCTGCTCTATCCTGTAAGCCTCGTAGGTTATCCACATTTCTTCCCTGAGTTCGGAAATGGGTAGATTCTGAAGGGCGGCAAGTTCTTGGGTATCAATGCTGTTAGCAAGCTCTTCGAGCTCAACTTCTTCCTGACTTCGATTTTCAAGAAAGCTGACACCTTCAAGCTTGGGAGAAAATGTATCTCTGAGCCAATTGAGTGCCAGACCTCCCAGATAGCTTCCCAACATGGAGAAAGCAATGATGGCAACAGGAGCAAATGGACCCAAAAAGGAACCGACGAAAGCTCCCAGATAGAATCCGATAGTACTTCCGATAGCGCTTGCCGCCAACGAAGCCCAATCTGTCTGATTGAGTCCACCCACAGCAATTTGATGTCCCACTGATGCTCCGGCAACGGCTCCTAAAACCTTGAAAGGTCCCGGCAGAAAGCTTGTTAGAGCGGCTCCGACCATTCCTCCGGTATAGGCTCCACCGATTCCAGCCCAGAACTGCCCCTGGGTCACAAAGGAAAAAGCCTGTCCGTAGTCTACGGCACCGAGGTCCCCACCATTGTCAATCACTTGACGCATGATGTTCATTCCTCCAGTTACAGCGACACTCATTGCAGCGAAGCTCGCTCCTGCTTTTACAAAATCAGTCAGGGGACGCGCCTGAGACTGTCTAAGCTCAGTTTTTAATTCGGATTGAACGCGACGGGTTTGGTCAATTTCCTGTCTAAGCTGCGTGCGAACTTCAGGGTTTTTGGTTTGAGCAAGCTGCTGTCGCAGGGACGCCAATCGCTGATCTGCATGAACAATATTGCCCCGAAGACCTTCAACATGAGCGGCCCTGAGTTCACTGCCCATTGCCCGGATCTCTTGTGCAGAGATTTCCCGGCGTCCACCGGGAGCAAAACTCCCTCGATTGGGACCTTCACTGTAGCGAGTAACTTCGTAATATCGACCGTTGTTCCATTGTTCAACTCTGGTTACCGTGCCATTGGCCTGAGCTACGACGCCACCATTGGGTAACGTTGTTGCACCCGGGCTGGTGAGAGCTCCTGTAAGAGCTGTAAAACCATTGAGGGTAGTTGCTGCATTAGCCGCTCCGAGTGTGGCGCTCAGTTCTTCATCTGCAGTAGTTCCCTGAGCTCCATAGTCTCTGGTTCTAACTTCATCGATACTGCGATTCACTTCAATGAGTCGCGCCTGGCTGGAGGCGATACTCTGATCAATCACAGCCATATCACTGCGAATTTGCTCCAGCCGTCGAGCATGTGCGGGAGACAAGCTCCCGGAACTCTCCATTCCAGTTAGTGTTTCCAGCTCGAGTTCAAGATTGTACCGCTGTTGCTCTCTTTCCTGAAGCATCCGTTGGTAGTGAGCCTGCAGTGACATTTGCCCAAGTAGTTCCGAATGGGAATCGTCACTGGCCCAAAGGGGTGCAGCCTCGAGCGTGAGGAGGCAAAAAAGGAGTAACCAGGCAACGATCTTATACATGATAAAAGGTACTACGAAATGTTCTTTAAAAAGGTTGCAAAAGAATTCTGCAGGAGATTTCACCGGCTCCTCAAAACAATCAAAAAGAAGTACATTTTTTACCGATTTTGAGTGAACTTTGTATGCCCTAACGACACTTTGAATTTGATTTAAAAAAAATCTGTAGCTCTTGATAATCAGGTGTTATTATCCGTCCCTGGACAGAGCTTCACCTCTACAGAGCCAGTAAAGGATCCAGGCATGCACGACAAAAATGATCATAGCGCATACTTTTATGTATTGCCAGCGGGTGCAATCATTCTCTTGTTTCACGTTTTTCCTGTGATTTACTCATTCCTCCTTTCTGTTTTCAAAGGAACCCTCAAGCACCCCATGCGCGAGTTTATCGGGCTTTCCAATTACGCAGAGCTTGTTGGTGATGTTTCCTTCTGGAAGGCAATGCTGAATACGCTGTTTTTTTCCGTTGGCTCCGTCCCACTCGGTATCCTGATTGCGCTGGGTATAGCGGTGCTTCTAAATCAAAAGATTCAGGGCCTTGGTATATACCGCACGATTTATTATTTGCCCGTGATCACCTCCATTGCAGCTGTTTCGCTGGTTTGGAAATGGTTGTATGACAAGAAGGCCGGATTTTTTAATCAGGTTTTCGACATGGTTGATGTTGCCCCGTCAGCCTGGCTCCAGGAGTCAAGAGGACTTTTTGAAGTAGTCTTCTCCTGGGTACATATTAGTCTCCCAACAAGCATTGTCTTTTTTGGTACTGAGTTTGATCAGGTCCTGACCCGTATTGCGCATGGTCCCAGTGTAGCTTTGTGTTGTATTATAGCCATGAGCGTCTGGAAAAGCCTTGGATACAACGTAGTGATTTTTCTGGCAGGATTGCAAGGGATTCCCAATCATCTTTATGAGGCCGCAGAGATAGACGGTGCGAATCGATGGCAACAGTTCAAGGCAGTCACCTGGCCACTCTTGAGTCCGACTACTTTCTTTATTTTCATTATGTCCACGATCACCAGTTTTCAGGTATTCGTTCAGGTGTTCATGATGACCCCCTTTGGAGGACCGGACGGAAGCACCTCGGTTGTGGTTTTTTATCTGTACGAGAAGGCATTCAAAACCTTTGAGTTCGGCTATGCTTCGGCAATGGCTTACGTACTCTTCACAATCATCTTCATTCTGACCTTGATTCAGAAAAAGTATGTGGGTGAAAAGGTTCATTACGGGGGATAGAAATGGTCAAGAGTCACGCTAGACAGAAACAGTTTCGGGCACTGCTGGTTCACTTCTTTTTAAGTATTGGTGGACTTTTAATGTGCTTTCCATTCTTCTGGATGGTTCTTACATCTTTGAAGAGTCCCCAGGAAGTATTGCGGGTGGATCACTGGTTTCCTCATCAAAAAGCATTCTATGTATCTGTGCAAAAGGGCAAGGAAAGTGTTAGGCAAGTGGAAATTCTTGAGAACCTGGGAGACTCCAGGGTTAAAGTCCGGTTCATGGATCGCAATGTGATTGAGCAGGTTGAGTCTGCGGGTCTGGAGCATCGTCAATTCCTGTGGAGTAACTACGAGAAGGCCTGGAACAAGGTTCAACCCTCCTTCACCCGCTACTTTGTGAACAGTTTTGTCATTGCAGTCGTGACTACAGTGGGGCAGGTGACCACAAGCATACTGGCAGCCTATGCCTTTGTGTTCTTTGTTTTTCCATTCAAGAATCTTCTGTTTACAGTCTTTTTGGCGACCATGATGATTCCTCAGGAAACTTTACTCATTCCCAACTATTTGATTTTGAGTGAGTTGGGCTGGATTGATACCTATATGGCTTTGATCGTGCCCTGGTTGGCTGGTGTCTTTGGGATATTCATGTTGAGGCAGTTTTTTGCTCAAATACCAAGAGAGCTATTTGACGCAGCTATGATTGACGGTTGCTCCAAATTTGGCTTTCTCTTCAAGATCCTTGTTCCGCTGTCACTGCCTCCCATCATTACAATCAGTATTTTCACTTTTCTGGGAAGCTGGAATTCACTCTTATGGCCTTTGATTGTGACCAACTCGCAGGAGATGAGGACAATTCAGGTCGGTTTAAGTTACTTCTCGCAGGCGGAGGGTACGGAGTGGGAACTTCTCATGGCTGCCTCGACCTTTTGTATTTTGCCATTGATCGTGCTGTATATCTTCGCTCAAAAATACTTCGTTCAGGGTGAGGCTGCCTCAGGGTTGAAAGGATGAGAATGCGTTTAACAATCCTTATCGCACTGACTTTGGTTCTTTTGGCTTTGTGGGGCTGTGGTCCTTCTCAAAGAGCTGATGAGTTTAATAAGAAGGGGCAACTCAAGATTGTTTTCTGGCACGCCATGGGAGGTCCCTTGGGTGATGTCCTCAATGGTTTGATTCAAGATTACAACGAGTCTCAGGACAAGTATTATATCCATCCTGAATTCATGGGACGCTACGACATTCTTGAGCAGAAAATCATAGCTTCTGTAATGGCCGGTAGAACTCCTGATGTGGCCCAGATGTATGAGGGCGTGACGATGCTTTTAACCAGGGATGAAGGTGAGGAGTCCCTGCAGGCTTTAAATCCGTGGGTGGAAAAGTGGGATGGTTGGAATCAGATTTTTCCGGCATTTCAGGAGAACTCCACTTACGACAACGGGATTATTTACTCTTTACCTTTCAACAAAAGTTTTCCCGTTTTAATGAGTAATCGCGAGATTTTGAAATTAATTGGAAAGAAGAATCCTCCAGGAAACTGGAGTGAACTTGCAAGTTATGCAAAAGAAATTCACGAGCGTGTGGGCTATGACAAGGAGCTTCGAAAGCCGGTTTTGAAGTCGCAGGCGCAGAATCCCGAGGATATAATGGGCTATGCCTTCGCAGTTGATCCCTGGCTCTTTGAGGTAATGTTGCTTCAAAATGGGGGGCAAATGGCTAACGAGGAGCAATCGGAAGTTTACTTCAATTCTGAATTCGCCCGAGAAAGCCTGAACTGGTTTGTGAAGGGAGTGCAGGAGGGTTGGGCCTACAGGACAGAAGGCTACAATCACCAAAATGAGTTTGGTGCGCAAAAGGTGGCTTTCATCATTACCAGTTCTGTATCCCAAAAATTTATGCAGAAGAAGTTGAACTTTGACTTTGCGGTAACGCCTGTTCCCTCGGGCCGTGAGCGAGAAGTCTCCATTATGTCAGGCACCAATGTGGCAATTTTTGAAGGGATCGGAGAGGCAAGGACAGGAGGAGCCTGGGACTTTATCTCCTGGCTGAATTCGCCAGAAATTACTTCAAAGTGGGCTCGCAACACTTTCTACGTGCCAACGAGAAGAGATGCTCTGCAGCGACCTGAAATGCAGGACTACTACAAGAATGTAGAAGGGGCTTCTGCTTCGATAGATCAATTGGAGATTGGGGATATGGAGCCACGCTCGTCTGCCTGGTACAGATGCAGAATCATATTGCGCTCTTACATGGAGAAAGTTATTTCCCACATTGAAAAGGGTGACGATGAAAATCCGGATTCATTGATCAAGAGATATCTGGACATGGCTACCAAGCGCATGAACCGTGAGCTCTCCAAATATCATATCAAAAGGAAGTCTTCTAGTTAGTCAGATTCCTGACTTCTTCAAAGCCAATCGAAGTAGAAAACTTCCGTTCCGTTTTTCAAATTCTTTTGAAGTTTTCATTGAAGTGGAAACATTGCCCACTATTACTCGTATGAAATACCCTGCAAGACAACTTCAAATCGCAGTATTAGTTAAGGAAAATATCATGAAGAAACTATTTGGCATCGTCGCTTGTTTAGCACTTTGTTTCACAGTGAACAGTTTTGCAATAGACCTTGATCTTGGTGCGAGTATGGACCACACTCAAGGCGTCAAGAATGCCCAGGCAGCCAATGAACCAACCAGAAAGAAGCTGAACTGGTCCGCAGGAATGCCGGTAGATATCAAGACTGGTGCATTGTCGAACCGTAAAGATAATCTTGGGCAGTCAGCCAGGGTGTTCCAGACTCTGTACTCACAAACTGTAGATTTCTCCAAGAGCTATCAAGTCAAGGGCTCTCGAGGTGAAATCACTGCCTACTATGATTCTCAAAATAAGTTACAAATTCGCGGAGTTTATCAGGGAACTCAATTCGACTCAGGGGCCAAGCGAGACAACAAGTTTCAAGGAAGGAGTCTTCTGATTCAAGGAGCCAACGCGAACCTTCAGTTTCATGCCGCTGGTCTTACAGTCATTTTGGCAAATAGCTATCTTCTACACTACATCAAGGATGAGGATGTGAAGAAGAAACTGTCTTCGAAAGCAAACTTTGGAGTTTTGCCTACGGCGATTATGCTGAGTACCCCACAAGGTCTTCAAATGATTAACAGCTTTGATGAGGTTGTGTCCCTAAATTAAGCTGTGCGATTTTCCCTCCTCGTCTTTAGTTTCCTTTTCTGTGAGATTGGTGCTGATTACGGCATCACGCTTCAAAAGGGGATTCAAGAGCAAAAGAATGGAAACTGTGCTCGAGCAATCAAAGCCTACAAAGAAGTAGTTGAGGAGAAGCCTCATATCTACCAGGTCTACCCTCGAATGGGTTTTTGCTTCGAGAAGTTGGGCTATCCTAAAATAGCAATTAAATACTATAGAAAGACCCTGGATTATGATCCGCAAAATGCAGTGGCAATAAAAGCTCTTAAGAGGTTTAAGGCTGAACAGTTAGCTCTGGAGAGAAAGACAAGGAAACCTGTGCTTGTGGAGTTGGGCTCAGGCGATAACAACCTTGTGCAGGGGAGTAACTCTTCCATTGAAGATCTTGGAAGGCTTTGGGTTTTGAGAAAAGGGCACATTCTGACTTTGCGCAGAGATGGCTCTGATTTAACTCCCTACAGCGAAGTGGCGTTTTACCAGATGGGTCAGTTTCAGTCTGGATCCGTAGGGATTCCAGTTGTTTATCAGCAAAAGGAATTCCAGCCAGATATTTTCTTCATGTACCCGGAAGACTCCACGATGGTCAGATTGAGTCGCTGTCCAGTGCCTTGCCAGGATCCGGTTTATTTCAAGGAACAAAATTCGGTTGTGTATATCAAATCCACTTCATCAACTGTTAACGAAGCCTATGCTGTTGAAGTAGTTGAGTTCGAAGATCAGCTGAAACCCAGGCGGATTCTCAATGATTTTGAGTGGGTGGGAGATTTTCGTTTGCACCGGGATCGATTGTATTTCTCTGGGAAAAAGCCTGACCAGAAGAAGAAAATATACAGTTACTCCCAGGCGGATGGAAAGGTAAGTCAGGAGTCTTTTGGCTTGGGTGTTGACAGGAATCCCAAGCCAAGCCCTAACGGAAAGTACCTGGCAGTTCAACGCCAAACCGAGGTCGGGAAGTGGAACTGGCATCTGTTTGAGAGAGGGACTAACTACAACTATCAACTGACTTTCTTTGATGGCACTGAGATTCAGGGAGGTTGGGAGCCGGGTGAAGAGTATTTTTATTTCTCAACGAGTCAACCAGGTACAGAAGACAAATGGAACTCGGTGCTTGGTCGAGTCCACGTTTCAGAGAAGTTTATTGAGGAGCTTCAAAAAACCAACTTCCTGTACCAGGATTTCAAGATAGATTCCGGTGGAAAGCATCTCTACTACCTGACCAACTATGACAACAACTATGAAGTCTATCGACTTCCTCTTGTTTCCAAGGGTCTTCCAGAGAGACTGACCATGAGTCAGGCCGATGAAATGCAGTACGGTTTTTGGACATTTTCAAATTATTAGGCCCTTTTTTTGTCATTTATATTAACTTCAAGCCCCATAGAATCGAAAAATAAGTGTGAAAACCAAGAAAGCCTATACTAAGACCTTGTGTGGGCGCATTTCGCAAGTTAAGAAGAATTCATGAGTGAAGTTTTGAGCAAGAAACTGGGACCAGTATTACTCTGCGTTCTGTTCATCCTTTTGCCTTTGATAGGCTGTGGGGGTGGCGGAGGCGGTGGCGGCAGCGACTCCGGTGCTGGAATCGGTTCTGGTTTGGGAGGCGCAGGGCTGACCAGTCAGTCCAGAGTCAGGATTAATTTCGCTCAGGCTTTGAATCTCTCCAGAAACAAAATTCAAATTGCGTCCGACCTGGATTATGCGATCATGATGGTGAATCGCCACATGCCGGTAGGCTCGGGAGCGGTTGAGCTGGATAAGGTTCTGGGACATGATCCCTCAATCAGTGAGATTCAAAAATCAGAACTGCAGGCGAAAGTGCTTGCTTCGAATGTTCGCTATAACAATCTGGCTGCCGTAAAAAATAAGCTGACTCAGTTCAAAGTGATTATTACCGCACCGGATTTGGTGCTCCCTGTGATAGCAATCTTTCCATCAACTGCAACAGAAGGTGAAGTTTCTGTAGAAGCGGGTAGTTTCCGGAAGATAAGAGTGGAAGGTATCGGAGTTGATCTTGATGGAATCTCGAAAGTTCTTATTGCTGCAGAAGCTACTGTAAATCTGTCTCCAGCATTAACAACTTCGGTGGGGGGGACAGGTTCGGAAGTGCCGGTAGAGTTTGAAGAAGTTGATTCCACACCACCAATCACAGCCCTTTTCCATGCAGGCAGTGGACCAGTAGAAGGTCCTCATCGTGAAGCAGTCAATATCATCCTTTCCAATTTCGAGAATGCAACAATCAGCTACCGTATTACGGAGGTTGGGAATCCAAACAGTCAGCTCAATGCTCTGACTTCAGGCTTTGTGACGGCGGTGTCGACTGTAACGATAAACCTTGCCCAGGAGGCAACCTACCTCTTTGAGTATTCGAGTACAGATTCAGCGGGGAATCAGGAGACAATCAATGAAAAGCAAGTGATTGTTAACTTCAATTTGAATCCTCCGGTTTCTTCGACGAACTACAGGGGGCGTCCCTACAAGGTACTTGCAGGCTCTAAACTGGGTTTTTCGATTGCAATGCAGAATCAGGAGACAGCGACCTTGAATATTCAGGTTGGAACCGGGAATCAGCAGACTTCCCCAGTCTTGAAAAACAATGAACAGTATCTTGTTACGCTTGGAAACGAGGGAGTTTTGCCGACCGACCCTCTCCTGAATGTACAGTTTAGCTCGACTATCAGTGGTGGCTCTGCTGAAGTCAGTGCGAAGTCTACAACTGTCGAGCTCATCGAGTTTCTTAAAGATGGTCAGAACATTATCAAATTTGAAGGAACCAGTAATCATGTTTTAACAAGTGGGGCCGTACTGTTTTGTGACGATGACTCCACCTCTATATTCAACAGCGCAACCTGTAATAATCAGGGAAAGCTTCAAGTTTTGCTAACCGGACCATTTGAGCCCGGAAATGCGGATGACTTTCCCTGTGTCGAAGTCAAAAGTGGCAATCTCGTAGTCGTCGATCAAGGGGCAACGGGAGCTTGTCAAAGCTGCAGCACATTCCAAACAGCATCCAATATCAGTTGCCCCTGAAAATTGAGCAGGAACAAGGCTTGAAGGGGCTGCGGAGATTGAAATGAGATATTCGGTGAGAAACCGGATTGAAATTGAGGTTCTCCAAAAGTATAATTGCGCAAAAAAGGGAGAAAATGATGCGTTTTTGTGCGTATAATCTGCTCGGAATGCTTCTGTTCATGGCTGCGTGTCATGCAGGTATTCCAGAATTTATCCAGTTTCAGGGCAGACTCATCGACGCTGCTACGAACAGGCCTGTGCAGGGGGTAATCAGCAAACAAATCAAGTTTACCTTCCGTAAAGTTTTAGCTGGAGACAACCCTGGTGAATTTGTCGGTTCCACCCATACCGCCAATAATGTGTCGATTCGTGAAGGTGTGTTTTCAGTGCTTTTACCCGTCAAGGCGATGGGGGTTGAATTCAATGATCCTCTTGGAATCGAAGTGGAAGTGGGTTCAGCGAATATCGGTTTTCAGCCACTTCGCAGTGTTCCTTATGCATTTACGTCAAAGAACGCTCTGCAGTTAGGTGGCCTGGCTGCCAGCCAATATAGCCTCTCCAGTCATATTCATACCTCTGCCGGAGGTAAATCCTTCACAGTAGACGGCACAGGGGCAAATCTTCTGGATAATGACCCTCAACTGAATGTCATTAACGGGGCTGGAAGTGAAGTTTTCAGGGTTTCAGCGAAAGGGGATTTAAGTCGACTGAACTCCATAGATGCAATCGGAGCGATTGAAACCGAAGAGAGTTTTCGAATTGTGAATCAAGCTTCCGAGTCTGTCTTTGTAGCTAACAAGAATGGGGATGTTGTGATTGCAAGAGATCTAAGCATCGCAGCCAATTCAGTTTTAGGATCCTTGCAGGTGAGTGGTGATACTCGATTAGCCCAGGTGCTCATTAATGGTTCACTAAGCTTTGGGCCTACCGCAAAGATTTTTGCCAAGCCCGATGAGGAAACTCCCAATGTGATTGGACAGGCCCATCGTTTTGAAGATCATCTCACCAGCCCACTGTTTACAAAACTTGAGTCATTAGTGAACGGTTCCACAGTGACAGCAGCGCTACATACTCATAGTTTTGGAGCTGGTGATATTACCTCAAATGCCATAGCAAACGATGCAGTAGAGTCTCGTCATATTGAGGATGGGACAATATCCAATGCTGATATTGCTGATGATGCGGCCATTGCTGACAGCAAACTCGCAGTGATCAGTACAGCTGGAAAAATAACAACCGCTGCTCTTCCTGCTGAAGTTGCATTTAAAAACTCCAGCAATGTATTTGGGTCAGGTTTTGACGTTGCCAATATATCGAAACTTCAGAGCACAAACTTTTTCGATGCGGTCAGAGCTAAAAAATTCACTGTAACCTCCACATCAAGTGCTGTGGGAGTGAACTTCCTTGAAGTCAGCGATCTAAACAGTGAGTTTCGCTGGACATTGGATGGAAACGGTACCTTAAGCTTTAAACGAGTTGTTGCCGGGGTCGGTGAGCAAACCCGACTTGAAATCAAGACAGAAGGAACCAAGACTTTTATTCGTACTCAGAACGTAGAGTTCCAGGGTGATCCCAATCTAATTTCAGGGGCAGTCATCCAAAACGGATCCATTCAAGGGGTGGACATCGCAGCTGGAACGATCAACACAACCAAAATTCAGGCCGGGGCAATCACAGCCGCTAAAATAGCGGATGGTGCCATAACCACGGTCAAGATTGCCAATGAAGCAGTCACTGCAGACAAGATTGCAGACGGGGAAATCACTTCTGCGAAAATTCAAAATGGAGCAATCACGGCGGACAAAATCGCAGACACGTCCATTACCTCAGCCAAAATTCAAAATGGTGTGATCACAGGAGCCAAGATTCAGGATGGTGCAGTCACCTCTGCAGAGATTGCAGACGGTGTGATCACTACAGCCAAAATTGCTGCGAATGCGGTCCAGGCTAACAATATCGTGGACGGTGCTGTTACCTCAGCAAAATTGGCCAACGGAGCAGTTTTGAACAAGAATCTCGATTCAACGGTTCTTACCAACAGGCAACTGCCTATCTCTGTGACACTGGCCTCGGCTACAACTCCTCATGTAACTCTGAATGCACAAAACAGTTCTTCCACCTTTCTGAAAATGGTTATGAACCAAACCACAGCATCGAATTCTTCCAATCCCGGGTTGATTCTGCAGAATACAGCATCTGATGCCCAGTCTCAGGAGAACATCAGTTTGAATCTTGATGGAAGCATCAGTATGAAGTCTTCGGCTCTCTCCAGAGCTGTGACTTTGGAACCTGCTGTCCTGGCAATTATGTTCGGGATTGGGAAATCTGGTAATCCAAGTGCCTGTACACTAGGGACTAATTACAAAATTGTTGGGAACACAAGTGCAGCTACGAATGGTACGGGCTTTTGTATGGAGCCAAAAGGTAGCAACGAAAACTATAACAGTGCCATTGTGACCTGTAACAGTGACGGAGCGGAGTTATGTAAAGTAGACGACTACAGAAAAGCCTGTGAAGCGAATGTGATCTCTAATGACGGAACGGTTTACATGGCATCAGATCTGGTTCATGATGGTACGAACTTGTTAAACCTGACTTTTCAGGCAACCGCTGCTGGATGCAGTGCTTCCAATTATACAATTACCACAAACACTGTGACGACAACTCAGAGGTTTGGATGTTGTATCAACCCATGAGAGTCTTCCTTAGCTTTATATTCATAGTTTTGGCATCTACTGCAATCTACGCAGATGTTCCCAATACCATCGTGTATCAGGGGCGTCTGTTGGACTTTTCAACTCAAAAGCCGATTGTGGGTCTCTTTACAAGAAGCTTCAAAGTAATGATTCGAGATGCAAACAGCCAATCTCCCAAAGACCCTTTAATGGAAAGGACGATTACGAACGTCCCGATCAATGATGGTCTTTTTACTCTTACAATTGATTTGACGCCGGGGACCAACGAAACAGCTTTAAAGTTTGATCGACCTTATTTTGTAGAAGTTGCTATGGGTGATCAGTCCAGGGGAGGGCGCATTGGGCAGCAGGCCTTCATCGCAAGTCCGTATTCGTTTCTTTCAAGAAATGCAGACAGCTTGAACAGTTTGCTGGCAACGGCCTACGCTTCCGGATCACACGTGCACCTGACTCCGAATACATCAGCTTTTTCTGTCAATGGTTCCAATGAGCCAAAAGCTTCTGTGAAGCAATTGCGAGTAGTGAATAACAGGGGCGAAGTCTTTTCGGTCAACGAGGATGGGCAATTGAGTGTGAATGCAATTCGAGCAACCTCAGGTATTCTATCGAGAGAAAGACTGGCTGTGACCAAGTTGGAGAATGGCATAGAAAAGCAGATTTTCTTCGTGAACAATCTTGGTGACATGCAACTCGATCAGAGCTTTGGTCGCTCATTCTCGGTACAGGGCACTGTTCGCGTTACCGGGCGCCTCACTCCTTTCTCCGTTCAAAAGGGACTAGCCAATTCAACGGAGGTAGCGACCTTCAATACAATAACCGTGAATACATCTCTTTCCCTTGGAAGAACTTCTTCCCTGACTTTCCAGGGTGCAAACAATATCATTGGTTCCTCACATACCCTGGAAGATCACTTAAGTGGTGATGAAACCTCGGTCATGAAGTCCAAGCTGGAAACCCTGGTGGGTGGAAATGTGGTGGACGCCAGTTTTCACCGCCATGTCTTTGTTGGAGGAGAAATTGGAGACTTTCCTACCGGCGGAATTGAGGCTCGGCACATCAAGGATGGCTCAATCAGTGGAACAAACTTCCAAAGCAATGATCCAGCCAACTTGATTGCGGATACCAAGCTGGCAACAATTTCAACAGCAGGAAAAATAGCACTTTCTGCTGTTCCTGTTGAGGTCGCACTCACAAGCGCCAGCAATGATTTTTCATTGGGTATCTTTCCACAGTCCTTGAATGATTTCGATGGATTTAAAAGCAAGACCATGACCATCAAATCAACAGTTGATAACCGAATTGCCGGAGCCTTTCCACTCTTTCTGGCCAGAGACAGAAATCTAGGGCAGATCAATTTGTTTCAGCTGGAGATACTCTCCAGTGGAGACCTGGTCTACTCCAGGCCTGCAAGTCCTACTTCCAGTTTTGGATTTCAAAGTCCCGGGGATAGAAAGACTACCTTCTTTGTAGCCAATAATGTTCGCTTCGAAGATTTACTGGGAAATACGTCCACAAACTTTTTTAACGGATCCTTAATCGAGGATGGCAGTATTCTCAATGATGACATCGCCGACAACGCACTGGATACTGCGCGTTTTACGGATTACAGCGTGACCGTCCTGAATTCAGGACTGGCTGCTGCTGCATTTACCACCAGTGTTGAGACAGCTAAACTGGCGGGGTCACTCACCAGTGGAGTGATCGCAGACAATTCCATTTCAACCGCAAAGATCAAGGGAACTTCAGCGGCCAGTGCCCTTGGGGACATCAGTGCAATTGACTTCGCGGACCAGGGAATCCAGCTTGCAGACTTTCGCGATGAAACAATTGTTTCTGCCAATCTGGCTTCAAAAACTGTAACGGCTGGCAAAATATCAAATGGGGCGGTCGGTAACACCGAGCTTTGTTACTTTAACAACATCAGTGATAGAAGCTGTTTGCAGTCAGAAGTTCTAACCTCGGGAAAAATTCTGGATGGAGTGATCAGTAACATCAAGATAACGACCAGTCCCACCAGTTTGATTCAACCAACCAAGCTGGCCGACGAAGTACTCAAGGCACGGACTGGACCGATGGTCATTTCCACTGCGGCAAGTATCATTGTCACTTTGCAGACACAGGTCAATCCTGACCCAACAACTTTTCTGAAGATGACTTTACCTTCATTTTTACCTGGAAACGTTTACTCTGCTGGCGTGGAAATTCTGACAACAAATGGGAAGAGAATTCTCAGTTTGAACAATAACGGTACGATTTCAATGATCAACAAAGAGTCAACGACTGCATTTACGAACGTAACCATTAGCCCCAAATTCGCGGCAACTTTTCGTATGGTTTCCGACTCAAGTTCCAACTGTGGAAATGGTGACTCCAACATGGTTACATTATCAGATCTTGGTGGAAGTAAACCGCACCGCTCCAACTGTATCAGCAAGAACAAGAACCATGGTGCAGTAGCTTTGAATTACTTGAGCGCTCAAGCTCTGTGTAACTCTAATGGTTACAAACTGTGTTCCATGAATTCTCTGGTATTTGCCTGTTCCAAAGGCTTGATTCCAAGCGGAGATACAACCATTTCAGAAGGCTATGTGAGGGCAACTTCAGGGGTTTATCTGACCGTTAGTAACGCAAACAAATGTGCAGCTTCAACAGATTTCACGATCACTCCGTACACTCTCACTGACAGTCGTGATTTTCGCTGTTGTGTTTATTGACCCAACAGCATTTGAAAAGCATCCCTTTCTTTCGTAAGATGATTTCATCGTGATGTCATCAACCGAGATCAGTTCACCCGGATGGAGTCCCCTATGATTAAGTTCTTCCTTCAATTCTCTTTGATCTTCCTTGCAAGTTTTGGTCTGGTCTATGCCGAGCCAGCTTCCATTTTGTTTACAGGAAATACAAAAAGCTACCTGGAACCTTGCGGATGTGTGGAAGGCATGCTGGGTGGAATTGCCAGGAGACCCATGGCGATGAAGTCGGAGAAGAACTTCTTGCTTGTGGATTCAGGGAACTTTGTGGAGCTTGAAGGGTCCATTGACCGATTGCGAAATGAGTATTACGCCAAGTCATTTCGCTTACTTGGATACAGTGCAATTGGACTTGGTAGTTCGGAAGTAGCTCAGAGTTCAGAGTTTCTGAAAGGATTGGAGTCGTCCTCCAAGTTTGTCTTGAGTAACGTCAAACAAACCCCCGCTGTTTCCTGGCTTAAGTCAAAAATTGAAGCGCAAGGCATCCAGTTTTTAAGCCTTGTGGAAAAGAATACCGAGGGCCACAAGGACTTTGAAATACTCGATCCTGTGGAGTCAGCGAAGAAGCTTGCTACGGGAAACCAGATTGTTCTCTTTTCATCATTGGAATCCTCTAGTTTGGAGAGTGTTCTGGAAGCCTTGGGGAGCAAAGTGAAGCTTGTGATAGCCAATCAGGCTCGAGGGCAGTTTGAAAAGATCAAAGGGGTTCCTGTTGCTCACCCTGGAGACAAAGGGAAAATGGTCAAGAAGTATAGCTTCAAGTCCGGAGAGTACTCCAGCCTGGCCGTTTTGGATACCTACGAGCAAGACAATGATTTGAAAAAAGTTGTGGATGATTTTTATCTGGCAGTGGAGAAGGACCCGGAACTTCAAAAGGATGCCAAGCCTCTGTTCACCGAAGATCCCCTCGAGAAGCAGGTCATTGAAGGTAAGAACTTTTTTGTTGGGTCCGTGAACTGCAAATCATGCCATCAAAAGGAGTATGATCAATTCAATACGACCGCCCATGCGAAGGCGTTTGATATTCTTCTCGAGAAAAAGCGTGACTTTGTACCCGAATGCGTCAGTTGTCACTCTGTGGGACTTGGACTTCCAACCGGATATGAAATTGCGAAAAGACAAGCCCACCTGAAAGGGGTAGGTTGTGAATCATGCCACGGGGCAGGTGGTCAGCATGTTAGAAATCCTACAAAAACCAATATAGTCAAGGAAGTGCCCCAGTCTCGTTGTATGAGCTGCCACAATCCGGAGCATAGTCCTTACTTTAACTACACCGCGATGACACCTCTGGTAAATCATTCATTCAACCCCCATGAGAACAAGGAGGAAGAGCCTCCCAAGAAGAGTGAAAAGGTGCAGGGTGAACTCTATGTTATGAGTCAATGCCCTTTTGGAATCAAGGCTGAGAACAAACTCCTCCCTATAGCCAAGAAATTTAAAGAAGGCCTGGATCTGGACATTCACTTCATTGCAACGGACGTTGAGGGAAAGATATCGAAAGAACAGGCGGAAGAGTCCAAGAAGTTGGCCGAGCTCCAGAAAGAAAAGGAGAAAGTGCAAAACTCCGAAGACAGTAATGCTCCGGGTTGTAAAGCGAACTTTGAGATAGATCCCAACGCCAAGTTTCAAGCTCTTCACGGTCAGCCTGAAGTTGATGAGAATATGCGTCAAGTCATTGTTGAGCGCTTGTATCCCGACAAGTATTTTGACTTCATCCTCGAGAGAAACAAGAACATCTACGGTCCTTGGGAGTCTGTAGCCAAGAAACTGAATATGGATTCACAAGCAATATCCAATGCCATGACTGATGGTCGCGGTGATGCCTGGTTCAGAGAGAATATCAAACCTGGCAATGATCTGGGAATTAGTGCTTCCCCGACTCTTCGCTTGAATGAGCAAGCATACAGACTGCCGTTTGAGCCAATTCCACTTGCGTATCAGATTTGTGCACGCATGGAAAACCCGATTGCAGAGTGTGCCGACATTCCGGTTTGTAGTGCAGACAGTCACTGTTCCCAGAGTGGTAAAAACGGATTTTGTAGAAACCCTGGAACCAAAGAGGCTCGTTGCGAATTTGAAGATCCCGTGGAAGTCCCGGTAGTTGTGATTCAGGACAAAGACTGTGACCTCTGTGAATCAGGGCAATTCCTTGCTCAACTACATCAGGTATTTCCAGGGCTTCAATCCAGGGTAATCAGCTCAGACAGTTTTGAAGCTCAGGGGCATATCAGGAAACTTCAGGCAGATCGCTTTCCATTGTATTTGTTTCCAGATGACAGTGTACGAAAAAGTCCTCGGGTCAAGTCTCTGCAACGCTATCTGGCCTTCAGTCAGGGTATGTACTTCATCAATCCTTTGATCAATCAGGTCTCCTCATTGAATCGTAAACCGAAACTCATGAGTTTGAAGCTTTACACAACCAGCCTGGCAAGCTCTGCCAATCTACAAAAAGATTTGGTAAAGATGGTTCGTGAACTGGAGGAAGAGGCCGGGAAGAAAGTAGACTTCCAGATCGTTCCACTGGTCAATCAGGCAAGAGTCCAGCCTAATCAGACCCAGAACCTCGATCAATATCACAAGGTAAACTACAGTGATGGGAAGGGAAACTCCTTTCCTGTTTATGTTGAGTCTCGAAATGGTAAGAAGGAACTTCTGGAGGGGATTGTTCAGCTTTGTGCCCAGGATCATCTTAAGAGAGATCAATTGTTTGATTACTACAGTCTGATGTCAGGAAAGGTCTTTGATGAATATTCACAAGTGAAAGACCGCAATGCCTTGAAAGCTGTAGCGCAAAAGATGGATGTGGAAGGTCTCCGAAGGCAGGTTTTTCGAGAGGCTCAGATTATTCCTGCGGTCCAGCAGAAAATTTCACAGTGTGTTGCCTCGGAAGAGGGGTCAAAAAAGCTTTTGATGTCTTTGATTGAGACATCTCAATTACGAGTTGTAGCTGCTCCAACTGTCGTGATCAATGATTACTACATGGTTCGGGGCATGAGTCCTGCTTTGCTTGGGTCACTCAAGGATATTTTGAAGACCAATAAGTACACTCCAAAAATTGCGGTGAAGTAAGAAGGGATCAGAGTCAGGTTCTCTTGAATTTCAGGCTATTTAGTTTCGCTGAAGTGGCTCAGAATTTCCTGTGAAGCAGATTAGAGGCTGACCTGAATTTATAGTTCTTTGAGTCGACGGGATAGACCTTGATCTATGCGAGTGCCTGTACTGCTGGTTTATTACAGACCTTCTGAGTCTTGGAGTACGGTTAACTACTGCTCATGGATCGAACAATTGCTACTAGTAAAGATTTCTGAGTCCGTAGGTGTACTCTAGCGTCCATTCGTCTGGATAATGCTCGGCATTTATTGAGTAAGTTTCCCATTTTGGGAGCTTGGAAGAACGGTGGCTCATGCTATGGAAGAGCGTTGGATTCGTGTACTAGGGGCCACGTACCTGGGTGTTGATTTGATAAATCAGGTTCTGCACGATCTTCAATCTCGCGTCAAAGGGGTCGCGACAATCCAGTTCCACATTTAGTGTAATTTTTGGATAAGCTTCAGGGGTTAAAGCACTACCCGTAGGTTCATTGGCGTATTCCGGATTGGGATAGGCCTGAAAAATACTGAATGCAATTTTATGGACATCGGGTATTCTCACGCGAGTTTGCTTTCCATTCAAAGTGGGTGCAGCGAAGCCCCCTGTACTGTATTCGTAACTTCCTTCTTCTGCCAGGATGATCAGTTCTTGGGTAGCTGTTTCCACTCCCTTGTTTCCATCTTTGACAACTTTAACGGGCTTGTCTGCCTGCAAAGGAAAAGAAAGGGTGTACTTGGTAGTGGCTCCCATAGAGGCTATTGAGCCATCATCATTGAGTTGATAGGGGGTTGCTGAAGTAAATTCAAGAATAGTGCCTTCAAACTCTCCTGCTACAAAAGAAACTGGCTCCGTTGCATTGGCGCTGAAATCCAGGCCAAACTTGAGATCATATTCAGTAGCATCAGTATCAGTGGGCAACATTTCCAGAAACTGATTGGGACCGGTGTAGGATGGATAGGCTGTTCCGTCAAAGGCTCGCTGAATAAGCTTCATACCTGAGCGTACTCTTGCGGTAGTGTGTAGTCTCCACGTGCCCTTTGCTGCTGCCTTATTACCCTGAAGAAAAAAGGTTCCCACTCCAAGCAGAAAAACACCAAGCAAGGCTACAGCGATTAAAATTTCTACCAGAGTAAAAGCCGCTTTGGAACCGAAGGTCAATCTGTACTTTTGTTTGTCTGTCATTTAGCTCTACTGTCTACCCTTGCCCTGACATGCTTAGACAAGGTCTGAGCAGCTTAAGGTTCCATGAGGAAAAAACTTTCGAGGCATGTTCTATTAAACTACTATATAATCATTATAACCGCCTTTGCATTCTTGTGCCATGGAAAGACGAAAGCAGTGGGTATTCGAATGGAGTCGGGAACATTTTCTGCGCGAGAAGGGTCAAAAGTGATTATCAGAAATAGAAAAGCATTTTCCCTCACCGAAATTCTAGTTGCCCTGAGTGTGCTTGCCTTTGCGCTGGTACCCCTGATGGGTGTTATGTGGAGCGGTGTTCGACGTACGGATGTGTCCAATACCTATGCCAATGCTTCCCAAATCGCAGCATCCGTTCTCGAGTACATACTCAATGACTCTGTTCGTTTTTCTCAGCTCAATTTCACCAATCCGGCTGCCCCGTCCCTGAGAGACAGTGATGACTCCAAGGAGTCCTACGGTATTACTACCACCGTTTTAGGCGTGAATGATTTTTTGGGAGATCGCTGCTGGGATTCGGGTGTAGATACAGAGGGCCAGTGCACAAAAGCCATGTCAAAGAAGCGTTTTTTCAAGATTGGGCGCAATAACTTTTATACAGATCTATATTTTGGGGCGTATTTTATTAATGTTCCCGGAGCTCCTGGTGGAAAGCAAACCAACCTGAGCTACAAGTATCTGGTAAACCCTGCGATTGATTATGAAGTTGCAGCGAACAATCCCCAACTTTTTTATGACACAACTATTTTGACCAACAAAAATTATGATGCAGGGGGGACAACTTACTCGTACGAAGATTTCAGCCCTTACTTTCAACCAGAGTGGTCACCAGACCCCGGTTTGCATAATCTCGAAGATACCAAGACTGACCAGACGGTGAGCTTACCATTCGACAGCGCGGACGTAGCTTTCACTGATGTGGGCGGAAGTGTGCTCGGAAATCCTCGCTTTGCAGAATACTCAAATTTTGCCAAGGTGCAGCTCTTCATCCGCTGGGGATACGAATTCGTATCGGAAAAGCTTGAGACCGTCAGTGCAACTTCCGGGAGTTACACCAAAGACAAGGCTATCGGAATGGTAGATTCCCGTGGTAAGGCAAAAATGATCGAGTTGGTAACGTTCAAGGGGAGGTTCCAATGAAAAAGAACTTCTTGAATTACTCTTCCTCAAGAAGAGCCATGGCTATTCCAATCGTTTTGGCTTTCGTAGGGATTCTGACAATCACGGTTCTGGCTTTAATGAAATCAGACAGGCAAGATCAGCCCATGAGCTTTAGCAACCTGAAGCATCTGCAAATGAAGTTTATTGCCAAGGGTGCCCTGCAACACGCCCGATTAAAGATGCAGCTTTTGAGCACCCAGGCCTACGATGCAGCAGCTTATGCCGTTGGAAAGAACCCATTGTATGACCATGGTGCAGGTTATGACTTTGATCTTGCAACCAAAATGAATACTCTTGGCCCAAATGAAAAAAGCAGTCGAAGTACTGCCGGCGGGTTTATTGTAACGAACCCTGGACCAGCATTTCTAACAGGAGACGTGAATGGATTTTCCCCTCTGGATCGAAGTGCAGTGGAAGATGTGAACTTTAATGGTGGAGGAGACAAGTGGCCGAATTACCCGGATTCCCAAACTGAAGACTTGTTCAAAACATCTTCTCAGTCCGAGTTCATTTCCAATCTCTATCTGGTAAGATTTTATGAGGATATTTCCACTACTGATCCATTTGCGGATGATCCTCCAGTCCTGGAAAAGGCAATCAATCTGCGAAACTGGATAACAAACGGGCAAGTGACTGCCAATGGTAGCCCTGTTCCACCTTCCACAAACTGGTCCCTGATTTGGCCCAATTCACAGGCTGCAATAGCTATCGTATCGGGGTATGCAGATCCGGTGACAGGCGTTCCCAGCATGTTTACAGCATCATACTTTGTGGATGAAATGCGGGTTCTCGCAACACGAGATGCCAGGTTGTACGCGCAGGAAGCTATCAAGGTTGGGGTTAAAGTCAAGATGGCCACCAAAGGCTTTGTTGGCTCCGAAGGAGACAACGATACCGGAAAGGCTCTTTATACCAATGTGGATGGAAGCTTGCAGGAAAAGGCTGTGTTTAAGGTTTCCAGGACACTGCGCTAGAGCTCTTGTTTGGACTTTGACAGCAAGTTCACTACTGTGACTTGAGCTGAACATTGAGGAGAGTCACCCGGATTTCTGATATTCTTGTTTCACCCTATGGAAGCATTCACACAGTTCATCATGCCCGGATTTGAGGCAATCGAGATTTACATTTTGCAAAAGCTTGGCGGAGCTTTTCTGCCTGCCTTTTTTATGGCGGGTGCAATGGCGACTTTTATTCCAAAGTCAGCGATTATCAAATACCTTTCTGCCGGTGTGAAACCCTGGGTTTCCTATCCGATTGCAGTTGTTGGTGGAGGGGTTCTTTCTGTTTGTGCCTGCGGGATTCTCCCCTTGTTTCAAACCATTTATCAAAGAGGCGCTGGTATTGGACCGGCGATTACCTTTCTATTTGCTGGTCCTGCGATCAATATCATCGCAATTCTGTTCACCTATCAATTGCTTGGTTCTTCTCTGGGTCACGCCCGAATCCTGTATGTTTTGGTTCTGGCTCTATTGCTGGGTGCTATTTTTCATTTTCTGTTTGAAGGAAAGCAAAAGCGTCCAGTTGTGGCGCAGATGGCACTTCTGGGTTCCGGGCGAGATCCGCGCATATCAGTCAAGGTTGGTATATTCGTTTTACTGATGATCATGGTGATGACTTTGCCGATCAGTGAGATCCCATGGTCGGTGAAGGTTCCAGTGAATGGAGGATGTCTTGCTATCCTGACTATGCTTTGGTTTCAATTTCTGGACAGGGAGGAGGCCTGGGACTGGTTGGACAAGTCCTGGTTCCTGATCAGGAATATTGTCCCTAAACTTGTTCTGGGAGTGTTTTTAATTGGAGTTCTGGAGCCTTATGCGAAGGACTTTATGGTGAGTCAATTGAGTAGTAACAGCTTTTTCAGTTGTTTGCTAGCCTCCATTATTGGTGGATTGCTTTACGTAGGTACGATTCTTGGAGTGGTTGCAGTCAAAGGTTTGGTGAATCTCGGTATGCCTGATGGACCGGCCTTGAGTCTTTTGCTGGCAGGTCCCAGTATTGCGCTTCCTTCAATGTTAGTGATAGCAAGCGTCTGCGGCAAAAAGATTGCCTTGAGTTTTGCGCTTTTAGTCATTACCTTAAGTGCAATTTGCGGAGTAGTATTTACTTTATGAGATTCGTCATTGTCTTTTTAACCATAACTCTGAGCAGCTTTTGTTGCGACTTGAATCATGATTGGCGTACCAAGGACTTGACCGGATCTCGTGATATTGACCCTTCAGTTTTGCGAGCATCCTTGTTGGACCAAGTCTTCGAGGATGGAAAGACCATGCTTCTGTCTGTTAAGGACCTGTACGCTAAGAAAGGGCAGATCAGAGAAGACTCCAATACAATCTCTGATCGTACTACCAGTGAAAGAATTCAACTCGAAGAGAAATTGATGGGGATGTACAGTGATGAAAAGTTGCTCGTACTTGATGTACAGGCCGAGGGTTTGAAGCAGGAAGACCTGCTAAAGCCTGAAGTAATTCGCGAGCTCGCTAAAAAGTACAATGTGGCCAGATTTCTTGGAGTGAAGTTACGCAGGTACCAAATCTTGAATCGGCAGTTTGAAGACGCTTACATTCACAACAAAGGGGTGATACGGGATTCCCGTCTTCATCAGATGGAGTATTCGCTGGCCTGGATTAGTCCGGAAGCGAAATACCTGGATTTTACGGATCATAGTGTGAAGAAGGAAGAAGAAGAGATTTACCTACTTGAAGATGGTCAAAGGACTGAAATCAGTGTCTCAAAGATTAATGAGGATGGATCAGTTTCAAGTAATCTGCATTTTCTTGGTTTGGAAAGCATTGAGAGCCTTGGTAAATTTGTGTCGAATCTGGTGGTCAAACCATGAGGTCCCCACAGATTTTTGACAAGCGAACCAAGTATCTTTATCTGCTGCCTCTCACTATTATGGGTATCATCTTTTATCTCTCTCATCAGCCCAATGTAATGGATGGAATGCCCGAGATTCCCTTTCTGGACAAGGTTTTTCACTTCATTGCCTACTTTGCATTGGGGTTTAGCTTCTGTATTTCATTAAGTTTTAATCGTTGGCCTAGATGGGGCCCACTGTCCTTTTTATTTACCATGCTCTACGCCATGAGTGATGAAATACATCAGACCTTTGTTCCGTCCAGAGCTTTTGAAGTGTCTGACTTTCTCGCAGATGTTTTTGGCGGCTTGGTTGCGGTGATGGTTTTTCGCTACCTGATGCGTACCTTTTCAAGGTTGCCACAGTCTCGGATGATGCGAAGCTCTTTCTAGACTGAGTAAAGAGCAAACTTCTGACAATTCTGCCATAAAATCTTTCATTTTTGTTACTGATCAATCCCCTTCAGTCGATACGAAAATCAGTATATGAGACGGTTTTTTGTTCGATTATTGCCGCGATCCCTTTGTTTATGCAGTATTTTTGCGATTTCTTCAATACTGCAAACTTCTCATGCACAACAAAAAAATCCTTTTCGTGATGTTCCCCTTGATCACTTTGCCTATTCAGCAATAGAGCAGTTGAATCGTGAGCAGGTCATGCAAGGTTATCCGGATGGTACCTTCAAGGGTCGCAGAGTCCTGACTCGTTACGAACTGGCGGTGATTGTTGCCAAGATTCTTGCAAGGATTGATCAACAAAAGGAACAAGCACCCCAATCGGAAGTCATCAGTCCTCAATCGGAAGTACTGGTGGGAAGACTTTCCACTGAATTTCGAGCCGAGCTGGATATGCTGGGTGTACGAATTGATTCTTTGGAGAAGAGGGTTTTAAAAGTAGAGGAAGACACCAAAGCTCTCGATCGGGCATTGAGCAACGTACATGTGGAGGGTTTCTATGTGGGCTCTCAAAAATTCGTTTTTCGCTCGAACAAGTTTGTGAACTTTGATGAACCGGGATTGCATCGATTGAACCAGGATGTGTTTCTGAGATTCATTGGAAATCCCAAGGGTGAAGAAGGCATTTTTGCAAAGAACATCGAAGCCTTTATGGAATTGAAGGGGAACTTGTCCGGCAAGGCCAGCAATCGTTTGCTCTACAGTTTCTCAGACAAGCCAATCGCCGGTGAAAACATTGACGACTTCGCTACTGGCATTCAGGACGATCGCCATGTGATGGTGAACAAGGTTCACTTCAAAAGCAAAGCTCCATTGATGGATTTGAGAATCTTCATGGGTGAGCAGTTTACGGATCTGAATGATCCTGCGACTTTGTTAACCGCATCAGCTTTTGCCACAGGATCTAATGGAATTATGTCAGGGGTAGAAGCTAGTGGAAAGTACAAGAAATGGACTTACTTTACTTCTGTTCTGAAGAGAACCAGAGAGAGTGGCTCCCCTGGAGGAAGCCTGACGAACCTTTACAGTGAATTCAATAAAACAGTGGATAGAGATCAGGATGTCTTTTCTTTTAGAACAACTTTTCAACCGCTGAGCTTTGAAGATCGTGGCTGGGAAAAACAGCTGACACTCGGAGGGAGCTTTGTTGAGACTACAGATGATTATTATCAGCTTAACGACTTCAATCGAGTAATTGGTTGGGATATGAATTATTCCGCCGAGGCTGAAAAAACCAATTTTGATTTGACCCTGAATTCATTGGTTTCCGAAGGAAATGGAGACATTCATGACAGTGGCTTCAAGGCAGACGCTCAATATGAGAACAGAAATCTCCTGGTCACGATGAAAGGCTACTCCTTCGGCAAAGACTTTAAGACGAATGTAGGCTCCTATCAATATGTTGATACAGCTGGTGGAAACTATGGTCGCGGAGCTACTACCGGGGAGCGACTGCTTCGTGGACAAATGAAATATACCTTTGAGGACGGGCAGCTGGCAGCAATCAAAAATCTGACAATGACACTGACTGGCCAGCAAAAATGGTGGGAGCGACTTATTGGCCAGGAAACGGCTACCTGGTATGGACGTCGGGGGACTAAATTAGCCCTGAGAACAGTTGCTGACTTCCATCAAAATGTACAACTGGATCTGGAAAATGAAGTCAAAAAGGACGCCAGACCTGATGAGAAGGGACGAACGAGACATACTCTGAACTTTGGTTGGAAACCGGTTTTCTTCGCGGGGGTAAGAGGTCAGCTGGAATTCATCAGCGATTTTGATGAAATCGTAGACAATCAACATTTTACTCGTCAACAAGCTGTTCTCGGTGGAGGAACAGCACTGCATCGTCGTTTCATCATCAAGGGTGTATTGGTCGATCGTGTGGACTGGTCAGGCAGACCTAATCAAATCGATGTGGATCGAGTTCAGGCGGAGTTCAGCTATGACATTCTGCCCGATGGGATGCTTTCCATCAAGCCTCAATGGAGAAGGCAGACGGTCAATGCTTCGATTAGTAAAGCAGCCAGTAATGTCACAGATATCTTTGTAACTGAACTGAATGCTAATTTTTCCAAGAAACTCGAAGGTCGCGCAGCCTATGGTTGGCAACACCAGGAAAATTTGTTCACTCGACTAGGTGATGATTACTGGAACTGGTTTGGAGAGCTTGTCTATGAGCCAACCAAAAGTACAGAGATTGTACTTCGCTATGGTTATGACTACAACGACAGGAACCATCCGGAAATCTACGACTTTGAAAACACAAGACAGCAACTTCAGTTAAGGGCACAAACAGACTTTTAGTATGAAAACGAAAATTCAAAATATTATTCTTGGACTGGTTCTTGTGAGCTGTGCTCTGCTACAAGGCTGCTTTCAGGACTATACAGTTCAAGAGAGAGTCGCTGTTAGCGGTAAGCTTTCCTCAGCAACAGAACGTCAGGATGTGGCCTTTCAGTTTGATAATGTCAGCTCCTTTCCTGTTTTTCAGGTCCGACTTAGAGACTGGGGCTCACCCACAGCAAGAATTGAAGTCACCGACTATCAGCGCCTGCCAGATTTAAGAGTTCCCGGAACTCACTTTGAAATGTGGGCAAGTAGCGATGTTCGACAAGTCAGTTTTGGAAAGTTCAAGTTGGCTGGAGGCGAGCTGGTCAGCTTTCTCAATGGCCAAACAGGAGCGACCAAGTGCGCCAGCGTTGGAGCTACAAAGCTCTGTACTTTTACTCCTGCTGCAGGAACACCAGTGTTTACGGACCTTGATCGCATTCAAGTTTCTATTGAATCATCAGGAGATGCGGATACTGTACAGCAGGGGTCTGTTATGTTGGCTGGATTTCAGATCAATCAGTTTGAAGTTGAGCCGCTGACATTTCCAGTGAGTTTTTCACAAAACGCGATCACCGCTACTGCGTCCATTACCTTGTTTGCTGATGAGGCCAAAGATGGTTTGGTTCGGCTCAATCTGACAGCATTTCCAGTGCTTGATAATCGCTTTGCTTACCAATTGTGGTCAGCAGATAATATTGGTGGCTTTGTAGCCTGTGGAAATGCTTTTAATGTGAATGCGGCGGGACAAATTGTAGACGCTGTAAGTAATCAGCCGGCTGCTTCCAATGTATTTTCCTGTGCAAACACCGATTTGGCAGCACGCTCTGCAATGGTCATATCCCTGGAGCCTACCTATGAAGGAAACTCCAGTGATATTTTTGCATACCGTCCTTACTCACTAAGCTATGCTCCCTTTACCAATACAAGCTTTATCAAGCTACCCATAAATAATGTTCGAGCAAGCATTGCCGGAGCTCCCAGAGACCGGACGCTTTCGGATGTAGAAGGGAACTTTGGTCTGGCTACAGTGGCTCAGGGAAGGACCTTCGTTGTTCTTCGAAGCCCTGATTTTGAACCAAGTTTTATTGACATCACTGTAACAAGACCCAGTGCTATTGGGGGTTTGAGCAAAGATATGATTCCCAAGCGCTCTGGTGAAGCTCTCTTTCACTTCTTTGAGCAGGATTATGGAAAGCCTGTTCAGACTGTGGTGGTTCCCGAGCTGTTTGATGATTTCTTCCAGCCGCTGGCTCTCAATGATGAGGGCGTGAATGGTGACTTGATCAAAGGGGATGGAGTTTGGACTGTTCGCAAGACAGGCTTGAGTGCAGGAAAACTGGTGTACTCCTTTACCGTGAATTCAGCGGACAAGGTGGAAGACCCTCATGCAGAAAATCTGGATGTGAGTGGAATACAAAAGGAAATTTTAGTGAAATAATCGGAATTGCCGGGTGTGGTGAACGCATGGACGCAGCACGATGTAGCACAGCTGAAGCTGATTTGCAGCACTCTAGAACCACGGATTGAACTACTCTATTACCCACCCGGCACCCCGATTCTCTCAGGAGAGAATATGTTAGTGGTTATGCGTCTATGTGTCCTCGTTGGATTGTTAAATTTTCTAACGGGCTGTACCAAGCGAGAAAATTATGAGAACGGGATGGACTTTTCCACCCAGTCTCGGGCGAAGGTAATCTTTGCTTATAACGACTCCCAATTTGACGACAGAGGAGCTGGTCATTATCGATATCCACTCTCCCTGGAAGACAGAGAAGGTATTTTTGATCTTCGCAAATTTCAGGTTCGTGATCTTGGCTCAACCCTTGAGTTTACTCTGGAATTTCGAAGACCACTTTTGGAAACAAGTCTCGAACCGATTCAGGCGGGAAGAGGCTGGTCACATCAATTGATTGATATTTACATCGATACGGACCGACATCCTGGTTCAGGCAACACCTTTTCACTTCCTGGAAGGAATGTGGAGTTCAACCGGGAGGAAGCCTGGGACAAGGCTGTGGTCATTACTCCGGGTTCTAGCAGAGATGTGACCAACTATATGCTCGAGAGATCCGAGTTTCGGGACCTTTACCAGGTGAGAAGGGATATTTATTCTCCCAATGATATCAAGGTTGGCAACTACACATTGGTTGTCAGACTGCCCAAGGATCAAATTGGAGAGCCCAATGAAAACTGGGGTTATCAGGTGCTGATTATGGGATATGACCCGACAAACGACAGCTACAATGGAATGTTCAACTCCAGGGTTCAGTCCTTTCCCACAGAAACCAGATTTGGAGGTGGAACTGACTATGAAGGAAATCCAAACGTCATTGACATTCTGTCTCCGGACAAGCAGAGCCAATACGCAGTTTTGAGTGCCTTCCGATCAAAGCCCTATCGGAAAGACAATCTTTTGTCCATTATTCCAATGATTTACTCAAAAGGTAAACAAAAAGTACCGGAAAGTCGAAGAAATGGTATGAACAATACTCGGGATCCTGTACCACAGTCTATTGATCCCAGATACATGGCACCATTTGAGGGAAGAAGATGAGGAAAATATTCACCATATTCGCAGCAGCTCTTTTCACCCTTCTGCCTTTTTATGAGACGGAGGCGCTTGGCTCAAGAGCTCGAGCAATGGGGGGTGCATTTATAGGATTGGCAGATGATGAGAATGCTATTTTCATGAATCCTGCCGGTTTGTCCCAACTCGATAAAACTCTTTATCACGTGGACTTTCTTCTCAACAGCCGCAATGAGTATATCAACGACAGTTTTGCCTATGCTTCTCAAATCTGGGAAGGGGGTAGTCGCAAGAAATTCAGTATCGAAGAGTATCTGGAGAACGAGTTTCAGTTCAGCACTGCTCGCAAGCGAACTTCCCGATACAATTTTGCAATTTCCTATAACCGGGACTTCAAATCCAAAGGCTTTATTCGAAAAATCATGAATGATCGACAATCCAATGCAGCACTGGGACAAATGGTCGCAGCTGATACAGAGATGGATACAATCAATCTGGCCTTTGCGACAAGATTTCCAATGGCCAAAGCATTGTTTGAAAAGAATCAAATTTACGGTGGTTTGAACCTGAAGTATCAGAGAACTTCTCGTGATCTGGCCACGCTGGGTGTACATAACAACAAAGAAGTACTGAATCTGGCTTTGTCGACTTTGATCAAGACTCCCCACAACTTCACGGTAGGTGCGACGGTAGATGCCATCATCAGTGAAAAACTGAAGGGTTTTAGTAACACCAGGGGCTCTTCCACCAACATTAGTATTGGTGGTAGCTACAAGCTTGATAAGTCCAGTGTGGTAGCTATTGATCTAACGAATGTTCTCAACGCTGATCGCGCCCCTGATTCACAGTTTCGGGTAGGTTTTGAGAGGGAATTGATTCAGGATGAGTTAGCGCTCAGACTGGGCTCGTGGGATGGTACCTTTACTATGGGTTTTGGAGTCAAACTATTCGAGAATATGAAAATAGACTATGGCTTTTTCAACGGTGATGTTCTCAAGGAGCATTACATCAGCGCGGCTTTACCGTTTTAAGAGATGCGTAAACTACTTCCCTACATAATGTCTTTTCTTTGCGGAGCAATGCTGATTCCCGCACTCTTGTTTTTAAATTATGAAATCAAGAAGGAAGGTGATCTGATTGTCCTGGCTCCCCAGCCAATTTATCAAGCAGGAAGTCAGGAAGTGATTCCCGAATTGTCTGGAGGAAATAGTGTGGAGTGGGAAAAAGAAGAAAGTAGAACCGTTTGTGCTCGCAATCGCTGGATACTGAAATCTGCATTGATGAAATCTCGAGAGCGCGGTAAACAGGGCTCTGTGAGTCTAAATATTTTCTCACTCATTTCACAAGGGCTACTCAAAGAAGTTCCGAATTGTCCCAGAGGTGGTACCTACTCACTCAAAGGCAAAGATTCAGATACGGTCCTCTGTACTGTACACGGCGAGACAAAGACTTCCTCTTAAGAAAGCTTCAACTTTGCCAGGGCATTGGCGACGAGTACCCGTTTGGGAAGATTACTAAACAGAAACTGTAATCTTTGCAATCGCAAACCATATTTGTTCCCAGGGAGACGCTGAGGCAGACCCTTTAGTTTTAATTCAATGGCCTCGATGATGCGATTCTCCAAAGTCTTGCTTTCATGAGCCTTGTAGAGTTCCTCATAAGAGTTTTCAGGATCTTCTGAATTTCTTAAATCTTCGAGAAAGGAAAGGATAGCTTGTCCAACATCGTTGTTTCTCATTAGAACCTTTCCCAGCTTGTATTGGTTGATCCAGTTAGAGAAGTAGCCACCTGGACTCACTATCAGAGGAATCTTGAATTCCAGGAGTTCAATGAATCTGGTGCGTATGCTCAAATTGGTCTCACTGCTATCCTTGTGCAGATTAATCACAAGTTTATACTCCTGAATCTTTTCGAGATACTCACTGTAGTTCATCCAATCTATGATATTTAGTTGATTTGAATGCTTGTCTGTCAGTTTTTGAAGGAGCTCGAGACTTTCCCTGGAACAAAGTTCACTTTCATGGGGGTGAGTGGCCCCGATGAAATCAATTTGCAAGGAAGGCTGATTCTTCAATAGTTCAGGGATACTCTCAAGAAAGGGCTTGGGGTCGAACCAGGGATAAAACCCACCCACCCAGGCTATTTTGTTCAACCTGGCAGTTGAGTTGTTTGGACGTGGTTTGATCTCAAATGGAAGTTCTACAAACTCCATGGTTTGGTCTATTCCTGAAAACATTGAACTTGCACTATTTTGATAGTGGTTTCGCTGCACTACTCCTGCGAAAAGGACAATATCTGCAAACTTCCAAACATTCTTCAGAATAGCCAGGTCAAGCTTACGACGATGTGGTTTGGAAACCATGTGCTCCCAGGGGAAAGGGACGATCATGTCTACAATCCTCAGACCCTGGAATCTGAAAAACTGTGGAGTTTGTCCAAAATTTAAACCATTGCAGACAAGAATCTGGTAGCCCTGGATTTTGTTGAAGAAATCCTTTTCGTGAGTATCCAGAATCTGGAATCCACAATCAAAATCCGATGCTCCTTTGAGGCCTTTGGAGCAGATGTGGACTTCAATCCCTTTGTTTTGCAAATAGCGAGCAATCTGAAGAGTTCTCAGGATTAGCCCTGTAGATTTGCTTGATGGTGCTTCAGGGCTGAATACCAAAGCTTTCAAGTGATTGTGGGTAGGGATTTGATCCATTGGTAAAGTGGCACAAGGTAATCAGAAATCTGGAACAGATTTTCAAATCCCTTTCTCTGGTAGTGATACAGCAAATACGTAAGGATGGGAAAGAAATTCAGGGTCATAAGAAAGAACAAGAGAGAATTTTGTTTCTTCTTTCGAATGAAGTTGAGTAGAACCTGGATGAATCCAATCATAATCAAAACGGGTAGAAAAAGATGGGTCAGGACATAGTAGGGAGTAAAATAGAGGCTTAAACCACCCAGATAATGCTCGAGGGCTTTGGCTACGGGAGCTTCCACTGTTCCAGGGTCAAGAACCTGTAGCGATTCACTGGTTACCAGAAAGAGGGAGCTCAGGCAGAAGCTGCAAACGAGAAAGTAGCTGATGAGAAAAACTGGATGAAACTTGATTCGTGCCCACCAGTAAAGAGTAGTCTGAAGTAAAACTAAAAGATAGAAGTTGAGGGCCTGGGACCAGCTTAGGCTCGTAGTGAATCCGTTGTTTACTGATTGAAACAAATGTTCGGGTAAGATGCCCCGGTGGGCAAGAAGAGTACAATACAGCAGGTAAATTCCGAGAAGGCCAAGCAGGATGCTGTTCGCATGAGCCAGTAAGAATCCTTTCTTTCTCAAAAAGAAATAGCCAAAAAGAATGATTACAGGAGATGCTCCCACAGACATCAAGGAAGGACTGTCTTTCATAGCAAATGCGAGTGCGATGCAAGCGATGCTTAGTAGAGTCAGCATGAAAAAGCTGAGAAGTCCCGTGAGGGCGAATCCCCTTTTGTCCTTTTGTTTTAAGCTCTTTCTGGCCTTTTTCAGAGTCTGGGAATCAATTTTCTTGGCTTCGAGTTGCTTTTCCTCTTCAAGAGCAGTGGGATCATCCTCGGCACTAAAAACTTTACGATCATCCTCCAGATCCTGGGTGAGGGGATTCTCTTCCTCTTGCGGTGGTAGCTCTTCCTCGAACAGATCTTCCTTTTCTTCTTCCAGCAAGCTCTCCTGATAATTCGGGGGAGCATCAAGATCCATGAACTCATCTTCGTCTTCCTCTGAAGCCAGATCAAAAAGATCCTGTGGTTGATTGGACTTGCTCACTTTCAGATTGGAGCCACTTGATGGAGTTTTTAGATCAAAGAGGTCTTCAGCTTGCACTGATTCGGAATCGGGGCCGGGGATGCTGTGACCGCATTGTCCACAGAACCGGGCTCCTTCATTCAAGTTAGTTTTACACTTGGGGCACTCCATATCTGCATTATACTTTTATGAGTGAAGAGAACCAATTGAATTGATTTATTTTCTTGCCAAGGATTCCCATTTTGAACTCCGGGATTATAATTGCGCGGCTTTGACAGTGAATAATCGGGGAGTTGTCATGAACTTGTTTCAGAAATTTGCAATCAGTGCTCAAAAAAGAGCTCAGAAAGAACTAGCCAGAGATATGAATGGAAGTTTGAGCTATCAGGGTGCTCTCGAGCAGTCCATGGCTATCGCATCAGCCTTGTGCTCTCGATATGAGGAAGATGCTCATATTGCTTTCATGTTGCCTAATATTAAGGAGATTTTTCCTGTTGTTTTTGGGACCTTGAGAGCCAATATGGTGACAGTACCAGTGAATTACCTGCTCAAGCCAGAAGAAATCCTGAATATTCTGGTTCATGGAAAAGTGCGACTCCTGATCACAAGAAAGGAATGGGGTGAGCCAATTCTCAAGGTTGTTCAGAGCAAAGGACTTCCTCTAGATATCCTGTTTGTAGATGAAAGCTCGGGAGAACTTTCTTTTTCAAGTTTTGCTGCAAGTGCTCTTGATCAGATAGGAAACTTGCCAGAGCTTCTTACAGATTCAGAGAGAATGGCTCTTTTACTATTCACCAGTGGTACGACAGGAACTCCCAAAGGGGTGATGCTTTCCCACGGGAATATTGATCATAACGTGGTTCACGGTACAGCAAGAATTGGGGTCACAGAATCAGACCGACTTCTGGGAGTCCTGCCCTATTTTCACACCTTCGCCCTGACCGTGAATCTTTTCATCGTTGCGATTGAAGGAATGAGTATCAGCATGATGATTCGATTTGTACCCAAGGAGTTTTTCAAGCTATTGCGGGAGGATCAGGTCAGTATTGCGGCTATGGTTCCGTCCATGTACAAGGTTCTTCTAAGGAGTAAGGCAACTGCTCAGGACCTGGCTTCCATCCGTTTGTTTATCAGCGGAGGAGAAGCTTTGACACGTCCTGTAGGTCTCGCGTTTTATGAGCGCTTTGGTCAAGTGATTGCTGAAGGTTACGGGCTCACAGAAACGGCTCCCATTATCTCCGTAAACAATGACCTGGTACCTGACAAGATTGGTTGCGTTGGAAAACCTCTGAAGCAAACGAGCGTTTTCATTCTTGATGAAAATGGAAATCATCTGAAACAGGGAGAAGTGGGAATGATTGGAATTCAGTCTCCTTCAGTGATGCTGGGATACTTCAACAACCCGGAAGAGACAGAAAAACTGTGGAATGGTGATATTTTTACGACTGGTGATCTGGGCTATCTTGATGAAGATGGTGCGATTCGAATTTCCGGGCGGGAAAAAGATTTGATTATTAGTGCTGGAGAGAATATCTATCCCATTGAGATAGAAGAATTGGCAACGACTTTTCCAGGAATAGAGGAGTGTGCAGCTGTTGGAGTTCCCTGTTCCCTCAAGGGAGAAAGTGTTCTTCTGGCAGTCTCGGGAAATCTGGAAGATGACAAAGGCCTCAAGTCTTTTCTCAAGGAGAAATTACCTCGCTACAAGCAACCAAAGGAATACATGATTCTCGATGAGTTACCCAAAAATCAGCTGGGAAAAATTGTGAAATCTAAAATAGCCAGTATCTTTAGCCAGTCCTGAGTGGTTTTTTGGAGATCATCTGAATTTGACCAGCGTAGTGGCTCTTTGCCGATAATTTGTTATTGATCTGCGTCAGCGGCTCTTTGCTGATTACTTGTTATTAAGCCGAGACAGGGGCTTTTGGTAGATAGATTTCTATTGAGCTGAGCAAGGGGTATTTGGTAGATAGATTGTTATTGAGCTCAATTAGGTTCGTAAATCAGGTGATCGATTTGACTGGCTTGGATAGCAAGCTTGAATTGGGGCGTTGATTCCGAATCTTAATAAAACCGTGTGGAAAAGAATGGTTGTGGAACAGGCTGTCTCAGGAGACGGCTTCAATGAGGCTAGAACTCAGTAGGTGCCGGGTTTTTTGCATTCTGCTCTTCCACATCCAGGGTATTGAGAAGTTCTTCTGCTTTCCTGCGAAGATCGGGTCCAGGGTTTAGGTTCAGGGTGGTTTCCAACTCTCGTTTGGCAATCGAGAAACCATTTTCGTTTCCATTGAATGCAGACTCAACTTGAGCCATTGCATAGTAGTAATGGGTTTCCGGATTATTGGGATCCACTCTTGTGGCCCCTTGAAGATGAATAATCGCCTCCGGGATGTTCTTTTCCTCAAGAAATTGTTTACCCTTGGATTGATACTCATCTTTGGCATAGCCCGAATACTTTCCATTGGCGATTTGAAGTTTCTTGTACCGTGAGGCATCTTTTTGAATGCGCTCTTCCTCCAGTGCGCGGGCCTGCGCAACTCGCTGTTCTTCTTCCACAATCAGCTTGAGCTTACCCTTGCTCACGAGATACTCCTGCGAATTTTTCTTGGCAGTCTTCAGGATTCTCTCATAGAGCTTTTTGGCTTCATCCGGATTACTGTACTGCTCCCAAATCCAGGCAAGCAAGAACATGTACTGGACATTTCGAGGGTCTGCATTCAGAGCTTTGAGATAGAAATCCCGGGATTGGGACAGTAGGCCATGATCATTGGCAAACAGCAGGTTTGGGTCTTCCATCAGGGCTTCCATAAATAAGGGAATAGCCTGGGCTGTGAAGCGCTTTTTGTGAAGTTGAATGGCTTTGGCGAACTTCCCTTGAGGAGTCTTTGTGGAGAGTCTCTGGATTCGTTGAGCCCCGGGAGTGAGGGGATTGCGCTGGATCTCTTTCTTTTCTGTCTTGGAAGGGGAGGTGGCTGTCTCGAAATCTTCCATTTGAAAGGATTCGAAACTCTCAAGGGCCTTCTGATCCGCAATGCGTTCTGCGTTTTCAAGCTGTTGAGACAAGGTTCGGATCAACTTCTGATTGACTGAAAATCGTTTTATATTATCGAGGCTGTCCCTGGCTTCCGGGAGCTTGGATAGTTTCAGCTGTACCTGAAACAGACCAGTGAGTCCTTTCACACTGGACTCATCCATCATCAATACATTCTCGTATTCTATCTTCGCGTCCTCGAGCTTCCCCTGGCGGAAGAGATAGTCGCCTCGTTGCAGAGCCTCAATAATGTTCTCACTAAATTGATACTCCTGGGAAAGGAGAGGGGATATGGTTGCAAGAAAGATCCCGGTCAGAAGAGAAATCAATTTCATTTTTCCATAGTAACAAAAAAAGACCATCTCAAGTTAGATGGTCTTTTTGATTTTATTGTTCCTGAAACTAGAACTTAACTGAGTAATTGACTCCCCATTGCAACTCATCATCGGCCATATCCGCTGCGAGATAATTTGCTGTGTCTAAAATCAGAGAGCTTCCAACATGAACAGTGACGCTGCTTTCGTCATCAAGATGGCGAGTCAGGTTAAGTTGTGGTCTTAGATCAGCAACCCCACTTCTGGAGCCGGCGTTGTTGTATGGGTTTTGAAACACTGTTCCACGAATTGTCTTGGCATCAGTGAAGTTTTCACCATGACTGGTGTGGTAACCGAGACTAACTCCAAATCCGTATTCCCATTCTCGATCTCTTTTACTTCTGCTCACAGAGGCTTCATAGTACAGACCTGAATTGAAGTCTACATCAGCATGAACTGCGAGAGTTGGATTCCACCTCCCGTTGTGACGGTACTTCAAACTCACTTCATGGGTATCAAAGTAGCTGTCATAGAAGGCGTAGTAGGTATAGCCAGCACTCAAGGTTCCAGAGCTGGTCTTCTCGAATGCATATTCCACATTGCTTCTCCACTCCATCCAGTTAGAATCATAATCAGTGATGAAGTTTGTGCTTCCGGTGTCATAAATCCCGTGAAAAGATCCAGACCAGCCATCTTTCTTCCAGCCAAGTTTCAAATCATAAGCCGTATTATCAGAGCGCTGAACCCCACGAAAGATATAATTGTTGCTAACCCCAAGGTCGGCTTGAAAATCTACTGATTCAAATCCCCAGCTGAGGCTTGATGCTGCGATTAGTGCTGCTAGTGTCAGGTGCTGCAACTTCTTCATTATTGTTCTCCTTCAATCTCCTTAAGATTGATTTTCATGTGATGAGTTACTTTCACATTAGTATTGTTTGGCAAAAGACCTGGAACTTTCAAGGGAATCTCGAACTGAAATTTCGAATCTGCAAAACTCTGAACAATTCTGCCCTTTTCAGTATCAAATTGTGTAGATCCCTTTGTTTGTGCCTGAACGGAATCTCCTCCTGAGTTTTTCAACTTCATAATTGAGGAAATAGTTACATCGTTACCATTGATCTTCGTAATCTTGTACAAAGTTCGAGTCTCTACCGGAATTGGCTGGGCGATGTCCTTGAGTTGAGTCCAGGTGTCCCCGGCCTTCAATTCATTCTCGGGAAAGACCATTTGCATTGCATTTTGGTCCGGGCTTTGACCAGGCATCTGACTCAGTGCACTCAAGACCTTCCCGTTCTTTCTCATCTTTACGATTTGAGTTTGGTTTGCAGCCGTAGGAAATGGTTTCTTTACGCCGTTGACAGTTTGCTCAGCGGACACGATCGTCATGGCAAGCTTCATATTTCCTTCAGCATCTTCTTCTATGAGCTCTTGCTTGACCTTCACTACGGTTTGCATTTTCATTTCACGCTTGCCGGAATCAGGGCTCACAAAACTGCTTGCGCTGTCCATGACCAGTTCATAAAAAACAGGCTTGTTCTTCTCGTACTTGTACTGCAGTCGAACAGCAAAAGCATCAGTGATGAAGGTGAAACAGACTAATAATATCAATAACTTTTTCATAAACGCTCCCAGGAAGTCGCTCGGAGTTTGGGAAAACAAATGGAAAACCTATTCCATCAATGCTCCAGAAAATACCTCATTTAAGCATATCGGTAGGGGGCTGTAAAGGAACAAGGGTGTGCGAGGAGAAAGCTCTTTTTCGACTAGTACGGTACTCCATTTTTTAGAGGCTGTTTTGTTTGCTCCCGATAAAATAGAAAGTCAGGTGGAAGATGGCCTCCCGGAATTGCCAATCTCGCCTTGACCATATGATTCCTCACTGTGTACATTCAGAGGGTCCCTTCAATTGATCTCCAGGAGAATAAAATGGCCAAGGATTTGAAATTAAACGGTGAGAGAGTACGCCAGATTCCTTTATTCAGTAATCTCAATGAATACGAAGCAGAAACTCTGATCAAGATTACTTCCATTAAAGTTTTCAAGAAGGACGAGGCAATTTTCATGGAAGGGAGCCCCGGAGATGCCCTTTATTTGATTCTAGATGGGACTGTAGATATTGTGAAGCGGGTGGATGACAAAACTTTTAAAACCCTCGCAAGATTCAAGAAAGACCATGCTTTTGGTGAAATGACATTGATCTTTAATGAAGTCTCCAATCGCAATGCCTCAGCTATAGCGAGAGAGCGTACCCGAGTGCTGATTATATTCAAGGAAGACTTCAAACAACTGATTGACTTTGGAAGCATCATTGCCTACAAGGTCACCTTGAATTTGTGTAGAATCTTATCAGAGAGACTTTCCAGAGTAGATCGAGAGCTGGTGGAGATTATTAACGAAGCTGATGAGAAGACCAGGGCGGTGCTGGAAACATTCATGAAGAGAAGGAACAGTATTTTGCAGGACGAAGAAGAAGAGCATGAGTGAGATTGATTCAAAAACCGTACTTCGCTGTGCTGAGCTGGCTCGCCTCGAATTGAGTGAAGAGGAAGTAGAAGAGTTTACTCCTCAGATAGACAAGATTCTAGAGTTCGCCAGGCAGCTTTCTGAAGTAGATACAGAGGGTGTGGAGCCAATGCTTTTTGCAGTCAGGCAGTCCAACGTGTTTCGTGAAGATGAAGTCTCTGCTTCTTTGACTCAGGAAGAAGCCTTGAGTAATGCATCAAGTGCCAAGGATGGATTCTTTCTGGTGCCCAAGGTGGTTGACAATTAAGATTGTCCACTGGCGGTCTATCATCAGGTTTGATTCCAGCAGGAGTTGGAGGCTTCCCTTGCCGGCACTAGAATTCATGGGGGGTTGTGGGTCTGCGACATTAGATTCCAGTCGATGGGAAACTTGCTTGCAGAGAATCAAAGAGTCTTTGAGTTTGTTATCTGAGGTATCAATGAATCCATGCAAGGTAGTTGGGCTTTCTGTCCTGAGGGATTTCTCATTTCAATGCAGCAAGGGGATCGATGAATTGGGAACGTAGCAGAGAATACTTCCTGCTTCTTTACATCAGTCTGCTGTTTTTGCTGCCCACAGCGCTAGATGCCTGGATCAACCTGTCCATAGGAGTCATCTATTTTGTGATTTGGGGGATTCCTCTGGTCTCTGTGCGAGAGAGTACTTTCCGACTGAGTCGTGAGCCCACATATGTTCTGGCTTTTTTATGGCTTCTTTTGCATCTGGTCTGGCTATTCACGGGGTCCCATTTTCCGAGAGCATCTCTTGAGTACAGCCGTTATTTGCTATTGATTCTTTTTGCTTTGGATTTTTATGAAGATGGATACTTGACCCAAAAGTTGTTTCTTCTGCTTTGCTCCATTGGTTTCTTTCAGGCTCTTGGTGGGCTCTATCAGGTGTTTTTGTCTCAGGAAAGTATGCCCCCTGAGTGGTCTTTTCAAGGGAGTGAGGAAGTTTTAAAGAGGGCCTTTGGCTTGTTTGATAACCCTAATTTGTTTGCAAGTTTTCTTCTGGTTTTGATCCTTTGGATTCTGGGTAAACAGTCAAGTTCGCGAATAACTGCCCTGCAAATTCTGCTTCTTCTGGTTTTTGTTTTGACTCAGAGCAGGGGCGCTTTTGTTGGAATAGCAGGAGGACTCGGTGTTTATGTTCTTTGGGGTTGTGGTCGCCAAAAGCTTCTTGCGATTGGATTTCTTTTTCTACTTGCTCTTGGTTTTTTGGCGTCGGGAAGAGAGGCGAGTGTAGAATCTCAAGGTGCAAACCAGCGAGTTGTCCTTTTCTCAAGTGCAATCAATGTGATCAGGGAACATTGGCTTCTGGGTACAGGGGCTGGCTCATTTGCTTCTGAGTACGGTCACTATCGAACTGCAGGGGGCTATTACGCGCTCCATGCCCACAATACAGCACTTCAAATCTGGGCTGAACTGGGACTGGTTGGAATCTTTCTTTTCCTTACTTTTGTGCTGTGGATTGGCTTGATGTTCTACAGAGACAGGCTTTTCAACTGTGCGCCCTTGGCTATCCTTACGGGCTGCTTATTCAATGCCATGTTCAATCAGTCTTTTCACTTCTTTGATCTTTCCCTGCTCCTGGTTCTTGCGCTCATGGACTCTTGCAGGAAAACTCCTTATCTTCCTCCAATCAATAGATTTAAACTCAAAGGAATGTTTCTCCTGCTACTCCCGGCATTGATGTTTTTCACTCTGGAAGTCTACAAATCGAAAAACTGGACCAAAATTCATTTTCAGGTTCTAGCTGCTGGGCATGTATCACTCTCTTCTCCCCTCAACACAGACTTGAAGTTGTTTGAGCAGGCTTGCCGCCAGAGTTTTGAGTCAAAGACCGGAAGAGAAGAAGTTCAGAGGCTGATCAACTGGGGTTTCTTTCTCATGGAGAAGTATCCTCGGGAATCTGCGGTTCCCTTTCTTTTGTACAAACTTGAAAAGGACAAGAAGCGCAAGATGAGCTACTTGTATATGGCTCTTGAGTTGGATCCGTACAGCGAAGAGTACTTTGCCTACCTTATACCCTATCTCAAAGAGCAGAGTCGCTTCCTGGAGATCATTGACGGGGTGAAGAGGCTTCTAGAGAGTAACCCTGGCTACAAGGGTATTAACCCATGGAATGACTGGCTTCGCTTTGGAATGCTCGAATCCTGGATTGCTCTGGGGATGAAAGAGAAGGCCAGGGAAGAGTTTGAGGAGATGACCTGGGTCAGTGAGAGATTTGAGAAAAGGGCCGGGCAACTGCTCCTGTAGTGCGTGTTCATTTGCTTTGATAGGTACCATAGTTAGTTTCAGTGAACACAACGCCCTTTAATAAATAGGCTTCAATTCAGGAGCTTCCTTTCACATTTCCAGCTGTGATTGAATGCAGTAGAATAGCTCAACGCATCACAAAATGAGGAGTTTTGAATTGAAGCAGTCCAACTGCCTTGGAATCTTTTTAAAGAATCCCGAGACCATGCCGGTAAAGACACGTTTGGCTGTTTCGATCGGGGAGAAGGCGGCCAGGGAAGTGTATCTGGTTATGGTTGAGTATTTGTTAACTGAGTTTGCAACTTCGGACTGTGAGCACGAAACTCAGCTTTACCTGGCAGGAGGAATTCCCGAATTCTGTTCTTCGCGCTTCCAGTGTTTTGATCAGGTTGAGGGTGATCTGGGTCAAAAGATGAGCTACTATTTTCAATCAACTCTTTGTAAGGCGGGTAAAGTGCTTTTGATTGGCTCGGATGCCTTTTACAGCAAATCTGAAATTGAAGATGCATTTTCCAGTCTGGGGGATTCTGATGTGGTTTTTCAGCCGGCAATGGACGGAGGATACACCTTGCTTGGAATGAAAAAGTTTGTGCCGGAGCTGTTTTTGGATATGCCCTGGTCCTGCGAAAATCTGCTGGATGAATCCATTCAAGTACTTGATGACCTGAAAGTCAGCTATACCCTTTTGCCAAAGAAAAGAGATCTTGATGACCTCAACGACCTCAAGGAAATGATGGATCTTGCAAGCTCTCCAATCAAAAAGAACTGGAAGAAGATTCTTGAACAAGCTGAGAAGGATTGATTTTGAGAGCTTTAATATTCTTGGCTCTAATTTTCTCAATCTATCTGGCTGAACCCAGGATTGCGGTGTTTTGTTTTCACTCGATTCCTGAAAAAGTGGGTGATGATCCCTATGCCTTGAATCAACAGAGATTCCTTGAGTTTTTAGACTTCCTGGACAAGGAAAAAGTGGTTTTGATTGCTCCCGGGGAGTCCTGCAAACCCTTCATGAAATGTGCGCAGTTAAGTTTTGATGATGGCTACGAGAACCATCTGGATTTTGTGATTCCTGAACTTGTCTCTCGAGGGAAGGGGGCGTTTTTTTTCTGGACCGGTGAATTTTTAACTGAGCACGAAGGCAAAATTCAGAAGGTTTGGAATCAGGATTTGATGACTCTTGGGGCTCATGGTTGGAGTGATGAGAGTCTAATGGGTGAAGATAGAGAGACCTTGAAAGACATGTTTGATAAGTCAGACCTTCTCATTGAGAAAGTGTCTGGAGAAGTAGCTTTGCATTTTGCCTATCCGAGAGGGGAGCGAGACGATACCTTGATCGAAGTGGTCAGGAAGAATTATCAGTATGAATACCTGGTCAACGCCTCCTATTCCTTTCCATGGAGATTCTGGCGTGAGCGTGACCGTCTTCTGGTTTTTGGCAATCATAAAGAGGAGATCTGGAGAGAGTATCTAAGTGGAATTGCTCTGTGGGAGAGGCCCTGGAGCTGGATTGCCATAGTATTGTTTGGCTTTTTGATTGCGCTTTTTAGAATCCGTGAGCATGCCCGTAACAGTTGAGTTTTGTTTGAGTTTGTATTTATTGGCCTCTAGTTGAAAGTGTTCAATAAGTCTAGATATTAGAAGATATTAGGGATACTGCAGATCTATTTTCATTTAAATGGATTTAAATGCTTAAATTTAAATGTCGATACTATAAGTGAATCGATCAGGAAGAATCAGATAGCAGAGCCCAAGGAGGTGCCCAAATGGTCCGAGGAATTAATCAGTTTAGTCAGTTGCAGTTTGCACTGGATGCCAAAAAGTCCCGCGAAAATCAAAATGTATACGAAGGACAAGACTCCCTGGACCTGAGGGAACTTCAATACTCTCAAAAACTGGATTTCAGTCTCAACTACGCCAAGTCCATGCAAGTGGTAGAAAATGGCGCAAAGAGGGAGATGAGTCAGTCGCTCAGTCTGGAATTCAACATTTCAGTAGAAGCCAATGGCAGACTACGTTCCCAGGCTCAAGTTCCCGGTGGCGAGGCTGAAAAGACAAGTTCTGAGCTGGAAGA
>Ga0181589_10000074_pt1 | contig 58649 bp, 59 predicted proteins | sample 071ome_25_FD_132444 | JGI IMG/M metagenome (GOLD analysis project Ga0181589, IMG submission 132444) | Coastal salt marsh microbial communities from the Groves Creek Marsh, Skidaway Island, Georgia - 071410BT metaG (megahit assembly) | ecosystem: Environmental > Aquatic > Marine > Intertidal...
AACTAGGGTCCGGACCCTAGCCCGGCTTTTCGCATCCGTATTGCGCGCGTTCCCGGAAAAGGCGAAGGCTGAGACGTGATCCGCCAGCTTTTCCTGGGAACCGCCCTCCTATTAAGCTCCGCCGGCGGGTTGGTGATCGAGATCGTCGCCGGCCGGCTGATCGCGCCCTATGTGGGCATGTCGCTTTATACCTGGACGGCGATCATCGCCGTGGTGCTGGCGGGTCTTTCCGCCGGCCATTGGATCGGCGGGCGGCTGGCCCGCGCGCATGTGACTTACGCCATCGCGAACATGCGGCTCGCCATCGCCCTCGGCCTGGCGAGCTTATCCAGTCTTGCTGCTTTGGTTTTATTGCGGGACCTGTCGGGGCCGCTGCTGTCCAGCGGATTGAGCCCCGTGCCCATCGTGATCCTGCTGACCACGGCGCTGTTTTTGTTGCCGAGCCTGTTTGTCGGCATCGTCGCGCCCATTCTCACCAAACTGGCCCTCGAAGACAAAGGCGAGGATCCGGGCCCGGTGATCGGGCGCATGTACGCCATCGGCACGCTGGGAAGCATCGCCGGCACGCTGAGCGCCGGGTACGTTTTTATTTCCTGGATCGGTTCCATCTGGACGGTGATCGCCGTGGCGGCTGTGTATGCGGTGCTGGCGCTGGCGTGTTTGCTGATGGGGCGTCCGTCCAAAGGCCCCATTGTGGGTATGGGCCTGATCGTGATGATCGCCGGTACGGCGCTGTTCGGGCACAACGTCCGGGCCTTCATCACGCCCTGCACAGTGGAAAGCGATTATTTCTGCATCCGGGTCGATGACATGACCGCACAGACGGGCCGGCCCAGCGCGTTGATGGCGTTGGATCACCTTGTGCACAGCATCAATGACCGGCTGGAACCGGGCATTCTTTATAGCCCTTATATTCACTTCGTCGACGAATATACGGACCGGCGGTTTGGTCGCGTCCGCCAGGATCAGCCATTCACGGCATTTTTCATCGGCGGCGGCGGGTATTCCCTCCCCCGGGCCTGGGCGTCGTCGCGGCCCTCGTCCCGGCTGATGGTGGCGGAAATTGACCCGATGGTGACCAAGGCGGCGGCCGACGGCATGTGGCTGAACACGTCGGATAAGGCGCTGGATATCCGCCATGAGGATGCCCGGCAATTGTTGCAATCATTGCCCAAAGAACCGCAGTTCGACGTGGTGTTCGGTGACGCGTTCCGGGATATCTCCATTCCGGCGCACCTGGTGACCCAAGAGTTTCATGCCGAGATCGCGGCGCGGCTGACAACCGGCGGGTTCTACGTGGTGAATGTGGTGGATCACGGCGGTCAGCCGACGTTTTTGGCGTCGTTGGTCGAGACCATGAAGCAGGATTTCAAATCGGTGGAAATTTGGGCCGAGATGGAGGAACTGGCCGCTGCGCAACAAGGGGCCGGCCAGCGGGTGACCTACATCTTGGTCGCCTCCCAGCAGGAGGCGCAGATGGGCCGGCTCGGATCGCGGCGGGGGATCGCCCGGCAGTGGCGGCGCTGGCCGCTGAGCGCGCTGGTAAGGGCGGTGCCTGAGGCGCCGGTGATCCTCACGGACGATTTTGCGCCGGTGGACCGATTGATGACCCGGCTGCTTCTCGCGCCCGAATAGGGCGGCGCGCCGTTAGCGGAGTTCAGAACGTTCCGACCAATTGCCGCCAGGCAGGAATTCCGCTTTTTCGCGGATGGCCTTGGCTTCGGCGGTACGGCCAAGTTTTTTCAGCACCACGCTTTTGAGCAACATGGAACTTTTATTGTTGGCGTCGAGCCGGAGCGAGTCGTTGACCGATTCCAAGGCCCGGTTCGGCTCGTTGGTCAGGTAGTACGCCATGGCCAGATTGTGGTGCACCTTCGGGTAGCCGGGCTCGATCGCTCTGGCCTTCTTGAAGTGGATGATCGCTTTCTGAGGTTCGCCCAATTGGGCCAAGACGACGCCCAGGTCGTCATGAGCTTCGGCGTTATTGGCGTCCAGCCGGACGGCGGTTTCCAGATCAGCGCGGGCGCTTTTGAAGTTCTTGTTCCAGATGTGGCGCACGCCGCGCTTGGTGTAGGCGAGGGAGCTTTCCGGATTGGCATGGATATAGCGGGTGAGATCTGCAATGCCCTCTTCCAGCAACCCCATCCGCCCTTTGGCCATGCCCCGGCCGAAATAGGCGGAATTTAAGTCCGGGTCCAATTCAAGGGCCTGGTCGAAATCCATCACCGCCTCTTCCAGTTCACGGGTCAGGAATCGAATCCGGCCCCTCTCCAGATACAGTCTGGCATTCTTGGGGTTCTTTTCGATCTCCGTATTGAGCCTGTTAATTTCGCTCCTGGCCTCTTCCATCGTTCTGACCGGCGCGCTGGCCTCGTCTGTATCCACGTACCCGTCCAAGAGCCGGGTTGGGCGCAGATACTTGCCGGCGCGGGGCGGCAGGCCCTTGATGCAGGCCTGATAGACGGCGGCGGGCACTTGCGTTTCGGGCGGCGGCAGGCTGAGATCGTCATACCCGAAGTTGACGGTCCGCCCATCATAGACGCCGGTGCATTTCTCAAAGATCACATCGCCGGATGCGTCGAATTGGCGGAACGCCGTCAGTCCCCCATTGTAGGAAAACAGGTTGATGGTGGTCTGCACCGGTGCATTGCGATAGACCGGCAGGAACTCCGCCAAATAGTCGACTGTGACACGCCCCTTGTCGTCATAGAAAAAGATCTCGATCGTATGAATGTTGTCGGGGTTTTTGGTTTCCCGGCGGATGCGGCTGAACAGTTTTCCCGATTTCGGATCGGCGTAGTTGTGTTCCCGGTAAAATTCCGGATCACGCATATAACCGCCAATGAGGGTCTGCTCGGTCAGGCCGTGTTGCTTCAGGCGAAAATTGTGGGCGGCTTCCAGGTTCTTGGCGAAACTGTTCCAGACTTTGACCCGGCCGTTATTCTCACCCAGGGAGCGTTGTGCCAGGCCGTCCGTGGCCGTGAATAAGATCAGGGTTACCAGCGCGACTGCCGAACTGTATGCCCAAATCCGTGTTCCGGAAGACTCCCGCATCGCTGCCTCTCCATCTTCACGGGCCTTCAAGACCCCGTGAACGCTGCTGCTTTAAAATTGTCTCGACCGCAAATATCACATACACATTTTGTGTATTACAGACATATATTCGTGATTGAGGATCCTCATGCAGAATAGACGTGACTTTCTGATTGGTGCGGGCGCCGGTGCGGTGCTTCTGGCCGCCGGACAACCGGCCTTTGCCGCGCCTCAGCCGCAAAAGATCAAAGGCTTCCACCATCAACCCTGGTTCACGGAAACCACGTTTGATCTGGAGAAAGACGGCGAGATTGCCGACAAGACGAACAAGGCCGTCATGCTGGTGTGGGAGCAGCTCGGTTGCCACTTCTGCAAGGAGATGCATGAGAAAGTGTTTACGCAGCCCGCTGTCATCGAGCTGCTCACCTCCAATTTCCATGTGATTCAGATGAACCTCTGGGGCGAACGAAAGTTCAAGACCAGTGACGGAGAGCTATTGCCCGAAAAGGAAATCGCCGCCCAGATGTTCGTGCGCGCCACGCCGACCACGGTGTTCCTGGACGACCTGGGCGTGCCTGTGTTTCGCATTCCCGGCTATGCAAATCCGCCAATCTTGAAGGCGGCTTATCAGTATGCGGCGGAAAAAGCCTATGTCTGTCAGAACTTCGACAAATGGTACAAGGCCAAATACGGCGGTAAATCCTAAGAGATTTGTTATAGGCAAAGAAAAACGGCGCTTCCCGAGGGACGCGCCGTTTTTTTTATGTTACCTGTCGAGCCGCTTACGGCTTGATGTAGGTGTAACCTTGCTGTTGCAGGTGCGACAGTTCGGCAACGCCCGACGGCACGATGTCTTCCTTGAAGACGTTGAACAGGTCTTTGTTGTAGTCGATTTTCCGGCCGCGCAGCGTGTTGGCGCAAACGTGGAAGTTGACGTTCTGAGACTTCAAGGCCGCGACGGCGCCCTGCAGTTTTTCGTTTTTCTTGGCGCTGGCCAGCAGTCCAAGGCCATTGCCGTGCAGGACAACCTTGATGTCCATGTTTTCGGCGCCAACGGCGTTGATGTGGTTTTGAATGTTGCGCATGGCGCCGCGATATTTCTTGTCCTTGTCACCGCCAACATAGTTAACGTGATAGACGACCTTTTGTTTGCCGTAGCGCTTTTGCGCTTCAGCGGTGTTGATGGTGAACAGCATCGCCGCAGCGGCGGCCAATAGAATACCCAATTTACGCATGTCTACCTCCTGTGGGAAATGAGCGTGTTTATCGTAAAACCGAATGCTTATTTGAATTCCGAGACAGTATCTGCCTCTCCTGAATTATTTTCAACACAAATCGAGTGTATTAAGACAATTTGATTCTCACAATTTTGTGTAAATACACAAGGTGAGTGTAGATTCAATTTCTTTTCGCGTAACAGTGAGAAAAATGAATAAATTTCAGCGGATTATCAGACGTCTGGGGAGTCTTCGACGGCCTGATCGTCGTCCCGCCAGGCGTTAAAGCCACCCGCCAGGTTCACCACATTGGTGATCCCCATTTTTGTAAGCGTGTGGCAGGAAAGGAGAGACCGGCCGCCCGAAGCGCAGAATAGCACAAACCTGTCATCGCCGGCGAAGATGGGGTTGTGCATGGGGCCGGCCGGGTCGGCGATGAGTTCCAAAAACCCTCGCGCCGCATGAACCGAGCCGGGAATATGGCCGTCGGCGGCTCGTTCTCGGCCTTCGCGGACATCAATGAATATAACGCCCGGTTGGCCGACAAGTTCGGCGGCGTCATCAACGGTGATGCTTTGGACAGCCGAATGGGCCTCGGCCATCATGTCTTTCAGACTGATCGCAGACATGGTTTATCCTGTTGTGTAGATTTCGAAGAGTTCGGAGGTGAGATAGCGTTCCGCCATGGATGGCAGGATGACGACAATCGTCTTCCCTTCCATGCCATCCCGTGTGCCGTAGTCCAGGGCGGCGGACAGCGCGGAGCCGGCTGAGACGCCGGCGGGGATGCCTTCCATTTCGGCGGCACGGCGCGCGGCGTAGAAAGACGCATGGTTGCCAACGGCAATGACTTCGTCCACCAGGTTCATGTCGATATTGTCGGGGATAAAACCGGCGCCAATGCCCGGAATTTTGTGCGGGCCAGGCATGCCGCCCGCCAGCACCGAACTATCCAGAGGCTCGACCGCGATGGCTTTCAAATCGGGATTGCGGGGTTTCAAGGCGCGGGCGATGCCGGTCAGGGTTCCGCCGGTACCGACCCCGGCCACGATCACATCGACCTTGCCGCCGGTATCTGTCCAGATCTCTTCCGCGGTGGTTTCTTCATGGACCTTGGGATTGGCCGGGTTGGAAAATTGTTGCGGCATAAACGAGCCCTCGATCTCTTCCAGCATCTCGTTGGCCTTGGCGATGGCGCCGGACATGCCCTGCTCCGCCGGCGTGCGGATAATCTCTGCTCCCAATAGGGACAGCATTTTCCGGTGGCCTTCGTCCACGCCTTCCGGCACCGTGAGCACCAGCCGGTAGCCCTTGGACGCGCAGACAAACGCCAGCGCCATGCCGGTATTGCCGGACGTGGGCTCAATGACCGTGGCGCCAGGAGAGAGATCGCCGGCTTCCTCCGCCGCCTCGATCATGGCGATGCCAATCCGATCCTTGACCGACGCCAACGGGTTAAAAAACTCACACTTGCATAGGATGTCCGCCTTGCAGTCCATGGACTCGGCCAGACGGCTTACCTTGACCAGGGGGGTCGCACCGATGGTTTCAACGATGTTCTCGTAGACGCGGCCCCGAAAATTCTTTGCCTTATCGGAAATCGCCATAGATCTACTCCGGTTCTGTCGGCAGTTTGTGCTTTGACCGGCTCGATTCCAACGCATCGGCGCCGGCTTCGGTCAACCGATAGATCAGTTCGCCGTCTTCGCTTGCCAGTTGAAGCCAGCGCCGGGCGGTCATCACTAGACCGGTTTTATAATGGACGTCTTCTACGGGCAGGGCGCCGCCGCTTCGGGATGAATTTTCCAAAATGGCAAGTTGCGCGCGCGTGGGCACGGCTGGCGGTTCACTGATGAGTTCGGCTTTCGCCCGGCTGTCGTTAGCCCGGAGAATAGCGAGCTCGGCCTGGACCGTGCGTTTCACAGGATTTGAGCTTAGTTGGTCTTCTTGATCAAAAAGACGTAAACGCCGCCATCCTCGGAAGAATCGACGAGCTCGTTGCCGGTGGACCGGCAAAATGCGTTAAAGTCCGCGACGGAACCAGGATCGGTCGCTTCCACGCGCACCTCATCACCCACTTCGAGCTTCTTCAGCGCTTTTTTTGTCTTCACGATCGGAATGGGGCAATTCATGCCCTTGGTATCAATCTCTACATCAGCCATCCTCAATCCCCCCAAATGCAGTAATGTTGGGAACCCAGTTAATTCATATCACAATGTAAGCGCCCGGCTGATAAACTTCAATCTCGGTCGAGACAAGCGCGATAGATTATTCTGCTTAAAAGCCGGAAAAAGATACTTAGAGCATTCAATAAATAAAAGCAAATATCAATTTTTATAATGATGATATGTATGTAGTATTTATCTTATATTATACATAGATTTATAGAAAATATCATAATTGTGGAGAAAAATAATACAAAAATCCTACATTTATGTTTAATTATATATATAACATAAAAATTATGTAAATAAAGCGTGCGGTTTTTAAGGTTGAGAGGCGCTACGGGTCTGTACCCCCATCTTGACGAAGATATTCCATAACAAATTGAATTAAAACAATATTATAGGAGCTCGCAGAACTCCGCATGCGATCTGGGTGGTGGTCGGATGTGGGGTATGTATTTGAGGCTATCGGCGGTTTTCCATCCCAATTTTATTTGAACGGTCCCAAATATTACTCTAAAAATGTATTATAAATCGTGCCGCTAAAGGGTGCGGATGAACATTGGGGTGGTAGCGCGATCCACGAGGTTCCTGGTGAAGTTTGATCTGTTCATGGAGTTTGCATCGCCTGCGTTTGCGGAGGTGAGCGCCACTACGGCAATTTCGGCCGGTATCGAAACCGCGATTGCCGCGGACCGTCTCGGCTATGACGCCGTTTGGTCGGCGGAGCATCACTTTGTCGGTGATTACAGTAACGCCGCCGCGCCGGACATGCTGTTGGCGGCGATAGCGCAGGCAACAACGAATATTGGTCTCGGCTTCGCGATCCTGCCTTTGCCGCTGTATGAGCCTGTGCGCGTGGCGGAAAAACTGGCGACCCTGGATCATCTGTCCGGCGGGCGGGCGTTGTGGGGTGTCGGCCGCGGGGTCACCAAGACCGAGCTCGGCGGCTTCGGCATTGAAATGGCGGAGAGCCGCCAAGTGTTTATAGACCGCTATAAGACTCTGCAGTCGATTCTGGACGACGGCTCGTTCGAACGGGATGGGGAGACCTATTATGTCAACCCGGCCATAAATCCGGACCTGGCGCCGGGATGGTTGGCCGCCGTCAGCCCCGACAGTGTAGACGTGGCGGCGGAGCTGGGACTTAACTTGATGACCGGGCCGTTTAAGCCCTGGCCCATGGTGAAGTCCGATATCCGGCGTTATCGCGGTCTGACCAAGGAAAAAGATGCCCAGACATCGTTTACCATGGCCGTGTACTGCGACACCGATCATGAGCGGGCCCGGCAACGGGCAGAGGAAGGGATCGTCTGGGTGTATGAGCGGATCCTGGAATTCGCCCGGCCGCTGCTCAATCGCCAGATCGAAGGGTATGAACATTACAGAAAACTCGGTTGGATCGCGCAGTTGTTCCAGAAAGCCATCAGCCTGAAGACCTTGGAAGCCATGGGGCTGGCCGCCGTCGGCGACCCGGATCATGTGGCCAAGAAACTGCGCGCCGTCGAGGAAGCGGGCGTCGACCGCATCGGCATGGCCATCGGTGGCGGCGATCTGTCAGCCGACGAAATGATTACCTGTCTCGACACCATGGCCAAACACGTCCTGCCACGGTTCCGTCCGGCGGAAATCATTCCCATGACTTCGGGGGCGGCATGAGCACGCAGTTGGAGAAACTGACCGCTCACGGAGCAGAGTACCGGGACCCGGTGGCGGCAATCGATTGGGACCGTGAAGACGATGATTTGCCCTGGCTGCCGCCCGAGATGCTGAGCCTGTCGGCGGACGATCTTGGCGTGCCGGAACGGTCCAAGCTGATCCAGCGGCTAAGCCAGGCGGAGTTTTCCCGGCTCTGCGCCGCCGGTATCTGGCTCGAAGGGTTGCTGATCAGCCGCCTGTCGGCCAAAGGTTTCTTGGAGCTGCCGGCCGAGGAAACCCGGATTATGCTCCAAGAAATCCGGGAGGAGACCGGCCACAGCCTGATGTTCCTAACTATGATCGAACGTGCAGGTCTGCAGAAAACCAGGCTCTTGGGCCCGACCCGGTTGCTGACTTGGGTTGCGCAGCGTTTAAACCCGGACCACGCCGCCTTTTGGGCCATGGTCTATATCGGCGAGACGGTGACCGATACTTACGCCCGGCTGTGCCTGAAGCGGGCGCAGGACGAGGGGCAGGGCATCAGCCCCGTCGCATCGGATGTGTTAAGCCTGCACCACAAGGACGAAGCCCGGCACATCGCTGCAGCACGGGCGCTATTGGCCAGCCGGATCGATAAAATGGGGCTGATCGAACGGTTTGTGTTTTCCCGGACGCTTAAGTTCCTGTTGCGGGGCTTTTTGAAAGCGACCCTCTATCCCACGGCGGAGAGTTTGGAGCGCGCGGGTATCCCCAGGTCCAAGGAAATGGCCGCCCATGCCGCGCGCTGTCCCCGCCGGGCGGAGCTGGCGCGCCAATGCGCCGTCCCAGCGTTGACCCTGTTGGGACGCACGGCCGAACTGGCCCGGTTCAGTGTGGCGGATATCCGGCCATGATGGATGGTGCGCAAACAATCCTTGAGCCAATGAGCCGGATCACTGAACCGAAGGGGCCGGTGTTCATCAGCGGGGCGATTTACCGGAAACGGGCGTATGGCGCGAACCATCCTCTGACCATTCCCCGAGTGGAAATTGTGTCTGATCTGTGTCGCCGGCTGGGCTGGCTGGACGACACCAATTTTGTGGAAAGTCCTCAGGCGACGACAGACGAACTGACAGCGTTCCATGAATCTGATTATGTTGAGGCGGTAAGAACCGCAACGTCGGTCGGCAAGGCGACCAAAGAGCAGCGGCGTTGCCATAGTCTCGGTACGATCGAAAATCCTATTTTTCCCCATTTGTTTGAGCGGGCGGCGACATCGGCCGGCGGTTCCCTGTTCGCCGCAGACCTGGTCGCGCGGGGCGGTATCGCGGTTAACTTCGGCGGCGGCACTCACCATGCGGCGCCCGGCGAAGCGCGTGGCTTTTGCTATTTCAATGACGCGGTATTGGCCGTCGGACGGCTCCGCACCCTGGGGCTCGAGCGCATTCTCTATGTGGACCTGGACGCCCATCACGGCGACGGTGTCGAAAATGCTTTTGCCGGCGATCCGGACATTTTTACGGTGTCCCTGCATGAAGCGGGGCGGTGGCCGCAAACAGGGGACACTGGCTTCAACGCGTCTGCGGGGTTCTGCAACCTGTCGGTGCCTCGGGGCTTCAACGTTGTAGAACTGTCCTTCGTCGCGGATTATTTTCTCAAGCCCTTTGCTGCTTACTTCAAGACAGACGCGATTATCATCAACTGCGGCGCGGACAGTCTCGCGGGCGATCCTCTGGCGTCTATGGGGCTCTCCAACGGCGCGCTATGGTCGGTGATTCTGGACTTGGTGAAAATGTCACCGCGTTCCATCATTGTCGGCGGCGGCGGATATAACCCGTGGACCACGGCTCGCTACTGGACCGGATTGTGGGGCTTGTTGAACGGCAACAGCCTGCCGGCGCGGTTGCCGGCGGATTGCGTGAAAATTCTCGGCGACCTGGATTGCGATCTGGTGGACGAAGAAGACCGCCCGGACACGTGGCTGACGACCTTGGCTGATCCACCTTTCGGTGGACCGGTGCGCAACGAGGTCAGCGAGATCATCGATGTGGTGCGCCGTGGCTGGCAGCCGCCGAAAGAGTTCGATGAGATGAAAGGAAGAAGCTATGTCATGGCTTGATCGGATTCTGGAGATCGAGGAACTAGAGGATGCCGAGTTCGATGAGGGGCTTGTCGCCACTCTCGAAGCCGGTGCGGCGGAGATATCCGGTCGATCCATCCGGTTCTCTACGCCAACCTTTAAGGAATATAATTCTTCCGATCTACAGGGCTGCAGCCAAAACAGTTTCCCGGCGTTCTCGATTACCGCTGCTGGCTGTGCGCTGAACTGCGATCACTGTCAGGCGAAAATTCTGGAGCCGATGATCCCGGCCACCAATCCGGAGATGCTGGATCACAAGGTGCGGAACCTCATCAAATTGCAGAACCTCCAGGGATTTTTGATTTCCGGCGGCTCCAACCGCCATAACGTGATCAACTATGGCCCCTATTACCCGGTTATTGAAAAGCTGAAGTCCGATTTTCCCTACCTGAAGATAGCCATTCACACCGCCCTGACCGACCGGGCCGGCGCCAAGTCTATGGCGGATGCGGGCGTTGATACAGCGATGATGGATGTGATCGGCTCCGACAAGACGATTAAAGAGGTCTATCACCTGGACCGTCCGGTGGAGGATTTCGAAGCGACCTTGGAAGCGCTCTGCGCCACCGATATGGAGATCGTGCCGCATATCGTCGCCGGGCTACACTATGGCGAATTCGTTGGTGAGAACACGGCCCTCGACATGATCGCCCGGCATAAGACCCACGCTTTGGTATTGGTCGTGGTCATGCCTTTTTATTCAAAGCCGGGGACGTTCAAGGTTCCGGCGACAGAAGAGATCGGACGTTTGTTCTATGAAGCGCGCCGCCGGTTGCAGGACCGTCAGGTGCTGCTGGGCTGTGCGCGGCCGCCGGGTATGCACAAGCGGATCACCGATGCCTATGCGGTGATGGCGGGTCTGGATGGTATTGCCTTCCCGGCGGATGGGATGTTGGCGGTGAGCGAGGCCATTGGCCGGCCGTTCGAGCAAGCGCACGCCTGCTGCTCGATCAAGGTGGGCGACACCAAGAATATGCGGATGTGTGCGGCGTGACGGCAACCCTCGGCATTGATGTCCTGGTGGTGGGGCTGGGTCCCGCCGGTGCACGGGCGGCGGCGGAAGCGGCTGCCGGCGGCGCGTCCGTGTTGGCTATTGATCGCAAGAAGCGGCCCGGTTTCCCGGTGCAATGCGCCGAGTTCGTGCCGGCCATGATTGATCAGGAACTGGGTGACCTTGATCAGGTCACCCGCCAGCGCATCGACGAAATGATTACCTTTGTCGAGGATGGCGTGGGCGAGGTGAAGCCCGACTTTCATGGTCGGATGGTGGACCGGGGCGCGTTTGACCGGCTGCTGGTGGATCGGGCGGCGGCGGCAGGCGCCGACATCCGGTTCGATATCCGGCCCATTGAGTTAACCAAAGATGGCAGTGTCATCCTGGAAACAGGGGAGACCATTGCGCCGAAATTTATCATCGGTGCGGACGGCCCCCGCAGCCGGATCGGCAAGGCTATCGGCATCCGAAATATGGATGTGGTGGAGTCCCGCCAGATTACCGTGCCGCTGTTGAAGGCCCATCAGGCGACAGACATTTTCGTTTCCACCAAGATTCCCGGCGGCTATGGCTGGCTTTTTCCGCGTGGCGATGTGGCCAATATCGGCGCAGGCGTACGGGCCCAGGACCGGCTGCGGTTGAAAGAGATTGTAGAGACATTGCACGCCCGTTTGGTCGAGGACGGCCGGGTCGGCACAGAAATTTCCGCCCGTACCGGCGGTGCGATTCCGGTGGGCGGCATGTTGCATCCAGCGGGCCGGGTGGGCGATATCCCCGTGCTTTTGGCCGGCGATGCGGCTGGCCTGGCGAATCCGGTGACCGGTGGCGGGATCACATCGGCGGTGATTTCCGGCGGCCTGGCCGGCTCGGCGGCGGCGGAGTGGATTGCCGGCGATAAAGATGTGATTGACGACTACGTGGCGGAGTTGTCGGCGCTTTTTAAGGGGTCGCTGGATCATGCGTACCACCGGCGCCAGGAATTGATCGAAATATTCGAAGCGGGTGGGGCGCCCACGCCGGATCAACTCCGGCAGGGGTGGATTTCCTACCCGGCATATTGGGACGAACGCACTCTTAAGTCAGCGGAGGCACTAGCAGCGGCATGAGTTGTATCGAACACAGCACGACCCCGGCAACGGGCAAACAAAGCAAAACCCTCAACGACTTCGCGGAGATGCAACCCCGAAGCCCGGAGGCCATTGCCAAGGAACATCGCAACGGGGCACGGGTGAAGGACGCCAATGTCGCGCCGCAGGGGGTCTACAAGCCCAACTATAATATGCTGACGCCGCATATGCGCTCGCCCGAATACGTGCAGATGTCGACCGCGGCGGCGATTACGCTGGGCATCATGAGCGGACAGATGTACCGCTGCTCCTGCACCCGGTGCCTCAATCTTCTGTTGACCTACCCGGAAGGCTGCCGGGCCAATTGCGCTTATTGCGGTCTGGCGCGCCACCGGGAAAAAGACCGGGACTATGCCGACCGGAACTTCATCCGGGTCGATTGGCCGGCGGTGCCGATGGATCAGATCGTCGATATCGTCGCCAAGGACGGAGAGAATTCGCAGTTCCACCGGATGTGCATCAGCATGATTACTCATCCGAATTCGGATGACGACACCAAAACCGTGCTCCGTAAATGGACGGACCGTATCTCGCCGGACACGATCCCGGTATCGATCCTGTCGAACCCGACGACCATGACTCGGGACGACGTCGAAACCCTGCACGAAATGGGCGCGGATATTTTCACCGTCGCGCTGGATGCGGTGACCCCGGAAATCTTCGACCGAACACGCGGCAAGGGGGTGGATTCGCCCCATAGCTGGAAGAAGTATTGGGAAATCCTGCATCATGCCAAGGATATCTTTGGGGACCAAAAGTTCGGCGCGCACCTGATCGTCGGCATGGGCGAGACTGAATATGACGTGATCAAGGTGGTGCAGGAATTGGTCGATCTGGGCGGCCATAGCCATATGTTTTGTTTTTTCCCGGAGAAAGGGTCTCTGATGGATCATTTGCCGGCGACGCCCCGGGATCAGTGGCGGCGGGTGCAACTCGCCCGCTATCTGATCGACTATTGCGGTGTTCGGATAGATCACATGTCTTTCGACGAGGAAGGCCGGGTGAAGGAATTCGGTCTGCCCCAGGCCGAATTGGATATGTATATAGAGTCAGGTATCGCCTTCCGAACGTCGGGCTGTCCGGGCAAGGTTGCCGAGGACATTTCCGCCTGTGATCGGCCGTACGGCGATTCACCGCCCAGCGATATCGCCAGCTATCCTTTTGAATTGAAGAAAAAAGACATTAAGAAAGTGCGTCGTCAGCTCGATATGAGCTAAGGTTAGGCGCAAGAAGAGTAGGGAGGAGAGCCATATGGCACCCAAGTTTCGCGTCATCGACACGGGCCTCAGGGAAGGCCGCGCCAATATTGCCTTTGATCAGGCGATGATCGAAGCCCATCAGGCCGGTGACGTGCCGGACACGATCCGGTTTCTGCACTTCCCCAAGACCGCGTTGATCGGCCGCCATCAGGCGCTGAGCGAGGAAGTTCAACTGGAGTATTGCCGGGAGAATGATGTCGGCGTTGTGCGGCGCATTACCGGTGGCGGTGCGATTTATTTCGATGAGGGCCAGATCGGATGGGAATTGGCCTTCCATCGCCAATCGCTCTCCATCTCGACGCTGCCCGAGCTGACCAAAGCCATCTGCGAGGCGGCGGCGGCGGGGCTCAGCCGGTTGGGCATCAACGCCAAGTACCGGCCCCGCAATGATATCGAAGTGGACGGCCGGAAGCTGTGCGGCACCGGCGGGTTCTTTGACGGGGACACGTTGTTTTACCAAGGCACGCTGCTGATCGAGATGAACCCGGCGGACATGGTCGCGGCGCTGAAAATTCCCGCGCAGAAACTCGCCAAGCGGGATTTGGAGTCGGCCGAGCAGCGAGTGGTGACGCTGCATGAACTGTTGGACGGCAAGGTGCCCTCCAAGGACGAGATCAAGGAACATATGCTGGCCGGCTTTGCCGAACATTTGGGGATCGAGACCGAATGGGGCGAGGCCACGGCACGAGAAGAGGAGCTGGCCAAGGAGCTCTTTGAGGAGGAAATCGGCACCGATGAGTTCGTGGCCGAGATCGACAATCCCGGCGCCGGCGACAATGTTAAAGAGGCAACCCACACCGGGCCGGGCGGCACGGTGAAGGCGTTTCTCCGTCTCGAAGGCCCCAACAATGACCGTATCCGCGAAGTATTGGTCACGGGCGATTTCTTTGTCACGCCGCCGCGCACCATCCTGGATCTGGAGGCCCATTTGCGAGGCGCCCTGGTCGGCGACTTGGAATCCTCCGTGCAGGAATTCTTCGAGCAGGCCGATGTTGGCCTGCTGACCATTCAGCCTGCCGACTTCCAGAAAGTCATTCTGGACGCTGCCCGATCATGACCAGCATCAGCCGCCGGGATCTGGGAAAGTTTGCCGGCGCTGCCGCTCTTGTGGCGGCTCTGCCGAGAATTTCTTCTGCTCAGGTTACCCGTTCCGCCGACCTACCGGCGGCCAAAGGCCCCCGCGTTGTCGTGGTCGGCGGTGGCTGGGCCGGGCTCAGCATCAGCAAAGAGCTCAAGAAGCAAACGCCCGGCGCTCAGGTGATCATGGTGGAGCAGCGGGAGACCTTTGTCTCCCATCCGCTCAGTAATCTTTGGCTGGTCGATCTTGTCACCCTGGAAAGCCTGACCCACAGCTTTGTCGATGGGGCCAAAAATGGCAGCTATACTTATTTCAACGCAACGGTGGTTGATCTGGACCGGGAAAAACGCCGGGTGATGACCGACAAGGGCTATCTGGATTACGATATGCTCGTCCTCGCGCCGGGGGTGGACTACAACTATGCCTCAATGGGGGTGAAAGATGCGGAGCAGGAACACCTGCTGCGGACCCGCTATCCGGCGGCGTTTGTCTCCAGCGCGGAGCATGTGGCTCTCAAATACAAGATCCAGAATTTCAAGAAAGGCCTGTTCGTTCTTACGGCGCCGCCGGGCATTTACCGGTGTGCAGCCTCACCCTACGAGCGGGCCTGTGTCATCGCGCACCATTTTAAGCAAAACAAGATTGCCGGCAAGGTGGTGCTGATCGATCCGCGGGAGACGCCGGCGGTGAACGGCGACGGGTTCCTGGCGGCGTTCAATGACCTGTATGAGGATCATTTGGAATACATGACATCGACCGTGGTGGAAGGCATTGATCCGGTCAGAAAAACCATCAAGACCGACTTTGACGAGATCAAGTTTACTGACGGCGCGCCGTATCCCCGGACCCGTGCTTCGAAAATGATCGAAGGGTTTGGATTGATGCAGGCGAACAACCCGCAGAAAGAGGCGAATATTGATCCCTTCAATTACAACGTGATCGGTGACGAACGAATCTATGTGGCCGGAGACTGCCGCCCGATGCCGTTCTCTAAAAGCGCCAGCGTCGCCATGACCGAAGGCCGGCGCGTGGCGGGCGTTATTGCCGCCAGGCTGGCCGGAAAGCCTCCGGCTGCCTGGGTGACGCCGGAGTCGGTGTGCTATTCGATGGTTGATCCCGTGGGCAAGGAATCCATTCTATCGGAGTCCTTTTATCGGTTCGATCCGGGCACCAAACAGTGGGCCTTTGCCGCCAATTCCAAGACCCATAATAGCCGCTCCGCGGACTTGGGCGCCAAAAACCTGGGTTGGGGCGATCAGCAGTTTAAGGTGCTGTTTTCCTGACGAAAATTTGAAACATCGTTGGTTCCGATTGGCGGTGTTTTTGTGTAGAATAGAACCATTATAAATCAGAGGTTCAGCAACAGGGACCACGAGGACAAGATCATGAAGATTTCACGTTTTTTCGCCGCTGTTACTTTTTTCGCCGCCTTGGCGTTGGCGCCGCTGACCGTGTTCGCTGCCGACGGCAAGCTACCCGCGCCGGAACGGGGCGAGGATGGGCTTTATAAGCAATCCTGGTTCCTGGAGAGCTTTCTCGATCTTCGGGAAGATCAAAAGGAAGCAGCTGAGGCGAATAAACACTACATGGTCATTTGGGAGCAGCGGGGCTGCCCGTATTGCAAGCGCACCCACGAAGTGAACTACCGTATTCCCGAGGTGACCAACTACATCAAGAAGCACTTCAATGTTGTGCAGTTGAACCTATGGGGCGACAAGGAAGTGACCGACTTTGACGGTCAGACCGCGAAGGAGAAGGAGATCGCCCGGAAATGGGGCATCCGCTTTACCCCGACCATGATGTTCTTCTCTGGTGATCCGAAGGAAATCACCAAGGAGCCGGGAAACAAGCAGGACGTGATGCGGGTGCCGGGCTACTTCAAGCCCTTCCACTTCACCATGCTGCACAAGTATGTGAAGGACGGGGCCTACAAGACCGAGCCGGAGTTCCAGCGCTGGCTGATCGCCGAGGGCGACAAGTTGAGGGAGCACGGCATCGATATCAACAACCTGCTGTGGTCGGACGGCTTCAAACTGAAGCTGGATTAAGGGCCGGCTGTATTAGCCCACTTTTGAAAAGACCGGGAAAGTCTCCAGCAACCAGTTGGCGATCAGGTTGATGTCGCCGGTGAAGATGACAACGCCGGTGACCACCAGAAGCAGGCCCACGGCGATCTCCACCTTGTGCATGTGGCGGCGGAATTTGGTCATAAAGGCCATGAACGGCTTCACCGCAAACGCCGCGATCAGGAAGGGAATACCGATTCCCGCCGCATAAACGCTCAGCAGCGAAACACCATAACCAATGCTGTCGCCGGAAGCAGCCACCATCAGGACCGAGGCCAGGATGGGGCCCACACACGGCGTCCAGCCGAAGGCGAAGGCCAGGCCCAGAACGTAGGCGCCGATCAGGCCGGCCGGCTTGTTTTCCAGATGGAAGCGCTTATCGAAATTGAGGAAGCCGATCTTAAACAGCCCCATATAGTGGAGCCCGAAGATCACAATGATCACGCCGGCAATGCGGCCCAGGATAAGAGAGTTTTGCGCCAGCACATTGCTGATCACTGTCGCCGTCGCGCCGAGCGCAATGAACACTGTCGCGAAACCGAACACAAAGGCAATGGCTGAATAGAACACCCGCCGCGCTGTTGCATCATCGACACCGCCTTCTTCGGTCAACTGCTTGAGCGAAGCCCCCCCTAGGAAACTGATATAGGCGGGGATCAGCGGCAACACGCAGGGAGAGACGAAGCTAAGAAGCCCGGCGACAAAGACGCCGGCATAAGTGACTTCCATCATCACGGGCGGATCACTCCGGTTAAAGTTTAACTCGCAACAACCTTGATCGAATTATTCGGCGGAACGGTGACGCTCTTCTTCCGCGAGATATAATTGCTCACGAGGTCGTAGACGGGCGGACCTTCCGTCGCCGGATTGACCGAAGCCCAGCCGCCGACAGTATATTTCTTGCTGGCGTCAATTTTCTCACCCGACGTCAGCAATGTCATTTCAGAAATCCGTGAGCCTATCTTTTCGTTGACCTCTATCCGGTAGCCCATGCCGCCGACCCGGACCATATCGCCGCCCTGTTGGAAATAGGGGTCGGGATTGAACAGGTTGTCTGCCACGTCTTCCAAAATATCCTTGAGCTGCTGGCCGGTGAATTCCAGCCGGTAGGTTTTCGGATAGGTGATGGCCGTCTGGGAATACACTTCCTCGACCCGGATGTCCTGGCCGGGCAATAGTGAGGCGCCCCAGCGGAAGCCCGGCGACAGCGCGATCTGCACGTCCCGTTCTTCCATGATGGCATTGCAGATCAGGTCGTCGAAGGTGCCATTGAAATTACCCCGACGATAGAGAAGCGATTCCGTCCGGCCGAGGACTTTCTCCACCTCCGCCTTGTGAGGCGCGCGTATCCTGTCGATCACCCCGGCAATCTTTTTGTCAGGGGCGATCGCGTCGGAGAGAACCGGAATCAGCCGGTAGCTGAAGTCGGAAATCTTTTTATTCTTCACCTCTAGGTCCAGGCGGCCCAGGAACTTGCCGTGGGAACCGGTCGCCACCAACAGTGTGTCCTTCACCTTGATGATGCCGGGGACCGCATCGTGGGTATGGCCGGTCAGGATCACGTCGATGCCGTCGACCCGAGAAGCCAGCTTGCGATCCACGTCAAAGCCGTTGTGGCTGGCTAGTACGACCAGTTCGGCGCCGCCGTCACGAACCTTCTTGACGCTTTCGCGAATTTTTTCTTCACGAATGCCGAAGGACCAAGTCGGGATCAAATGCCGCGGGTTAGCGATCGGCGTGTAGGGGAAGGCTTGCCCAATCACAGCGATTTTGACGCCGCCGCGTTCGAAGAAGGCATGATCCTTGAAGACCGGTTCTTCCCATTCGGTATCGACCACATTGCCGGCAACGAAGGGGAATTTGACTTTTTCCAGCAGTTCCTTGACCCGTTCGGCGCCATAGGTGAATTCCCAGTGGCCGGTCATCACATCGACGCCCAGCGCATTCATGAAATCGACCATGTCTTCGCCGCGGGTCTTCAATGCGGTGTAGGAGCCTTGCCATGTATCGCCGCAATCGACCAGCAGAGTCTTGCCCGGCCGTTCCGCCTTGATGGCGTTGATCAGGGTGGCCATGTGGGCGAAGCCGCCAATCCGGCCATAGGTCTTGGATAGTTCGACGAAATCTTCACTGGAGAAGGCATAAGCCTCCGGGGTTCCGGCCTTGAGGCCGAATTTCTGAAGGATTTCCTTGCCGGTCAGGTGCGGCGGCAAGCCGTTCACGTCGCCGACGCCCAGATTGACCGAGGGTTCCCGGAAATACAGCGGCACCAATTGCGCATGACAATCTGTGAAGTTGAGCAGGGTGACCTGACCCTTGGGCTCAAACTCCAGCAGCTTGTCCTGGCTGATGGCTTGGTGGCTGGCGGCGGACGCCATTTTGCCCGCGCCCAGCAGAGCGGCAGTAGCTGCAGATACCTGTAAAAAATCTCGACGAGTTAGCATGGCTCAAATCTTATAATTCGGGTTGGGGACAGATTATTTCCAGTCAAAATGTAGGCGCAAAAAAGGCGGTAACATGGAACTGCTACCGCCCTTTTTGTCGGAACTTTAGTTACGTACCGAAGGAGATTCCCACTTCAGACCGCTCGAACGCCACTGCATGTAGAGTTCGAGGTTCGTGTACTCCTCGGAACCGCGCTTGTAAGGAGTTGCTCGAATATTTTTATTACATCCTATGAAACGACGGTGCAATGAACCAACCCCTTGCCACTTGAAACGGTAGGTCGGAAAACCATTCATCTGTCCCTGACTTAATACATTTGAGCGCGCCATATTGCCGTAATTGTTATCATGACAATGTGCGCATGACATATCCATTTGACCACGACGCTGATTGTAAAATTCTCTCCCTTTTTCAAAGAATTTCTTAGCCGGCCCATCGAGCCGGACATTCACAGGCATTCCTCGAGATTGGGATTTGATGAGAGCGACCATTCCCAGCATTTGAGTGGACTCCCACTTCCACGGCTTAGCACCCATATCTTTCTCTAGGTGCCTATTGATCAGATGTTGGAGTGAGATCATTCTGTCTTGCGATGAGTCATACTGTGGGTATTTATTGGCAACGCCTTTCATTGAAGCAATATCGTTGTGGCAGGAAGCACACGACTTTCCTGCTTTGCCATTGACTTTGTTCCATTGTTCTTGCCCTACATCCACAACGGTGAACGCTGGATTAGCAAAGTCATCGTCTTGCATATCTCGAGTGAGCGCGGTCATGAAAACGTAACCACTCTTTTTTTCACCCACAATATAGTTTTTATTACGCGGATCCTTCGCCCGACGATCAGCTTCCGTATCTTGCGCCAGTGCAGAGCCCATTGTGGCTACGGCAAGACCCAAAAGGGCCGCGCAGCTTGCTAAAATACGATACTTCATATTAACACTCCTTGTTTCATCTGCAGTGCCTTAAGACACGTTGATCTTCTTGCTGGTAGTTACTTTACCACCCTTGTCATCGGTCCAGGTGAAATTAAAGGTGCCGCTCTCCGTGACCCGCGCATGGAACGAGAAGTACGGATTAGCGGCGATCGCCGGATGAAGATCGGCGGTGACCACGGACTTGCCGTTGAAGGTCACTTCCACCTTGTTGATGATGAAGCGGGGGATCGGCTTTCCGTCCTTGCCCTTCCGCTGGCCCGTTTCCATTTTGTGCGGGATCAGGGTTTTGATTTCGATCACGTCACCCTTCTTGGCGGAGGACGGGACTTTTACTCTGGGTTTCTTAGCCATTTTCTATAATCTCCGTTACTCGATTAGCCGCCGCAGCCGCCGATAGTGACTTTGACCAGCTTCGAAGCTTTGTAGACAGAGCCGTCGTTCATCACCGCAACCGCGATAATGTTCTGCGACTTGGAGAGGCGCAGCCGGGTTGACACTTTGGCCTTACCGGAAGCCGGGGTGAAGTGGAAAGACGCAACTTCCGGGCGCGGGTTTTGGTCCGCAGCCAGGTGAATGGACTTCACATAGTTGCCGTCGGTCATCGGGCTGTCGACCGAGACGGACACCGGAACGGTGGCGCCGTTTTCGGCGATCGCCGGGGTCTTCAGGGTGACCTTACCGGACTTGTAGGACTTGCTGCCGCTAAGCTTATCCATCAGCAGCCCGGCGGATTCGGGCGTGGCGGAAGCTCGCATCGGCGCCAGGGCGCCGGCTGTAGCGGCAACGGCGCCAAGGCCCAGCAAACGGAGCGCGCCGCGACGGTCAACGGATGCGCCTTTCTTTAACTCAGAGGTTTCTAAAACTTTTGACATGGTTTGTAGCTCCAATCTGTCGAGAATTATTTCTCTTCTTTCAGCGTTAATAGGTATGCGACGATATCTTCGACTTCCTGTGCGCTGAGCATAGTTTTGCCTGCCCATTTTTTCTGAACACGGTGTAGGCCAGCGGTCTTGTAGAAGGACGGCATGATCGTGTCTTCGTTGACAACTTTCGGATCTACAATTCGAAGACGAAGTTCGGCTTCGGAATAACGACTTGCCACTCCACGCAGATCAGGGCCGATATTGCCGTGGTCCGCTTGTCCCTTCGCGGGGAAGGTGTGGCAGGCCAAGCAGTTGCCTTTCTTGCGGTGGATCGCCGTGGCGTAACCCTTCTTGGGATCGCCCGCTTTACCGGTCAATGACTTCGCCAAACCGTCGTTGACAGCCATTTTTCCGAGGTCGATTGCTTTGCCATGGCCGGCCGCCTTGCTATCGGAAACGCTGAAGGACAGCGCAACCCCAACGGCAAAGACACCGGTTAGGACGATACGAGATAGTTTAAGTGTCATTATTATGTGCCTCCTAGACTCTTAACACTTAGATTTTCCGGCCGGCTAACCGGCGTTTACTAATTTTAATGGTCCGAATATGTCGCCATTATGGCTGGACCGTGAAGCCGTGTATTTCGTTTTTTATTTAAAAAATCGAAATATTACTATTTCCCTAGTCGATAACCTAAATGTGAATAAATCTAAGATCAAGCCTCAAATGCGGAATCTCCTGAAAAAGTGTGAAATTCGCGGCTCTCCATCGATTCATAAAATTCGGCAGTTTTATGCCGATTTCCCGGCAAACGAAATTCGCTGAACAAGCCCCGTTAATCACACATTTGCGGTGTGTATTTATTATATAACGTATATTTTGTGTTATTTTAATTCCATATACGCAAAAATAAATACTTAATGTTTTAAATCAAATTGAAGGCGTGCGCGAATTCAAATACAGACACAGTAAATAAATAGAATAAGTTGAAGTAAAAAGTTCTTGAAATACTGATTTGGATATTTAGAGTCACCTTCGAGGCTTCGCCGAACCGCGGATTTTTGCGGAAATAATGATTAGGCCTTTAACTATTTCATCCCTGTCTGTGGGCTTCGCAAATTACACACACGGGATGCTTAATACAAATCGGCTTAATAGCGTGTGCAGCGAGTTTCGCCCGCAGACGCGTAATAATAATTCGGTGGACCAGGGGAGGGGAACCTCTCAAGTATAACCGCATATGTCATTGCAGGGCGTAACACGTTAAGATCAAATCGTGAGATGAAGCAGTTTCGCAACGGAGCCGTAGAAGCCATCCGGGATACCTCTGGGGTAAAGAGTGTATTTGGCGCCGTTGCGTCCCTTATCGATGGGAGCAACAAATAACATGCCGGCGGTTCAGGTTATCCAACATACGGACGGCGAATATCTCGGCCGGGTGGAAGACCACCTGGAGGGCCGGGGGATCGCATTTCAGTACGTGCGGCCTCACGTTGCCGGCAGTTGGTTCCCTGAGTCCATCGAAGACATTAGCTGCCTTTTTTTGATGGGCGGCGGTCCTTGGGGCGGCGCCGGAGTTAAAAACCTGCCGATCATCATGGAAGAAGTTTCTTTCGTCGAAAAATGCCTGGCCGCCGAAATCCCGGTGGTCGGCTTTGGTCTTGGCTCCCAGATTCTGTGTCATGCCGCCGGCGGCGGCAGCGACGCCCGCGATTTGAGCTTTGATCTCACCGAATTTGTTCGCACCGATGACAATGGGCTGAACGGCTTCCTGCCGGAGCGGATGCCGGCGGCCGTCTATATGCGCGATTGGCCCAAGCCACCGTCGGCTGCCAAAATTCTGGCCCGCGACCTTGAAGATCGTCCCGCCGTCTTCCAAATCGGCGAACGGTCGGTTGGGTTCGCCAGCCACCCTGGCTTCAAGCTCGGCATGATTGAAGACCTGATCATGGAATTTGATGATTTCCCACCGGATACGGGCGATACCCTGTTGCAGATGCACGCCGTGCAAAACGACATGGAAGACGCACTTGTCTATATTATGACCGGATTGGTTCAGGTCACCGAATTGATGCAGCGACAAAAACTGGGACGCAATCCCGCCGCCCTGAAATCCTGTGCGGCCTAGTCGGTATTTTGGACATAAGAGAGTGAATAGGTAAATCAATGGCAGAAAAACTGATGATCATGATGGTGAACACGGACCCCAGCAACGGTGAAGAGCTGGGCGCGCCGCTGTTTCAGGCAACCGTGGCCGCCGCCATGGAATACGAAGTGGAGGTTGTGTGCACCGCCACGGCCGGCAAGCTGATGAAAAAAGGCGTGGCCGAGGAGCTGGTGGTGAAACCGGGATCCCCGAAGAACGTGTATGACTTCATTAAAGACGCCCACGAAGCTGGTGTGAAGTTTTACTGCTGCTCGCCCAATCTGGACCTTTTCGACATGACGGAAGACGACCTCATCCCCGAATGCGAAGGGATCGTCGGTGGCGCCTATGTGATTGAGCAGGTCATGGAAGATGATGACCTCAAGGTCCTGACTTACTAATTTGGATGGAACTTAAGTGATGAGTCACCCGACCAGCACGCGTGTTCAACAGCATATCGGCGATCCGGTCTCGGATGCGCCCGTCCACGACTACGATGACATGGAAGAAATCTTCCAGGACATCCAGGCGGACATGCGCTACGACCACGAGCTCAACGGTTGCTTGAACTGTGGCATTTGCACGGCGACTTGCCCGGCGGCCCACTATTACGACTTTAGTCCCCGGGAAATCGTTCAGCTTCTATGGACCGAAAATCTGGAAGGAATTTATGACGCCATGCAGGAAAAGATTTGGGCCTGTGCCCAATGCTATACCTGTGCGGCGCGCTGCCCGTTCGGCAATTCCCCCGGCGGTCTGGTCATGCTGATGCGGGAAACCGCCATCAAACACGGTATGGAATCGGCGCAGAATGTGTTGCGGCCGTTCAGCCGGGTTATGCTCAAGGTGATTTCCACCGGCAACCAAATTGCCCCGGACATGATCAATCCCCAGCACTTTGCCGACTGGGGTCCGAATATTTCCAAGGTGCAGGCGCCGTTGAAGGTGCTGCGTGACGCCATCCCCATGCCGACCCTGAATACCACCGAGACGGCGTGGGAAACCAACCTCAAGACCTCAATCGAGCTCTATACGATCTGGGAAATGACCGGCGTGCTCGATCAACTTGAAACCATCGACGAGAATTTGTTCGACGTGATCTCCGACATCATCGATGAAAAACGGGATGATTACGACGACTGGCTCGACGAGCAAGACGAAGAGGATGACGATGACTGATAATCAATCCGGCGAACGCTTTACGGGTCATGGCGACGAATGGAAAGACGCCAACTTGACCGCTGACGAGGCGCAGACCGCCACCAGCTGGGTGGAGCAGCGGATCGACAAGCGATCTATGCTGACCAACAAGGATCGCGTCGAAGATGTGCGCGATATCATGTGGCAGTTGGAAAAAGACGGCGAGATCATGGTCCACCGCATTACCGACGACCACGCGCCGAAGACGGTGAAAACGTTGTACGGCTGGGACAAGCGGATCCCGACCCGTCAACTCTGGCACCACAAGTCCTGCGGCCAATGCGGCAATATCCCTGGCTATCCGACGTCGCTCCTCTGGCTGATGTACAAGATGGAGGTCCCGTATCTGGACGAGACCGACCAGACTTCTTGCACCGCCTGGAACTATCACGGTTCCGGCATCGGTAATCTGGAAAGCCTGGCGGCGGTTTTCCTACGGAATTTCCACCAGGCCTATGTTTCCGGTCGGGCGCAGGGTCTGGATGACGGTTACTTCTATCCGCTGGTGCACTGCGGCACATCCTTCGGCAACTATAAGGAAGTACGCCATTATCTGCTGCACTCCGCCGAACTACGGGAAAAGGTCCGTGCCATTCTAGGCAAGCTGGGCCGTCTGGTGGACGGCAAGCTGCTGATCCCGGAAGAGATCGTGCACTACACCGAGTGGGTGCACGTGATGCGCTCCGAGATTCATAACTATCAAGAGATCGACGCCAGCAACATCCGCGCGACCGTTCATCCGGCCTGCCATGTTTATAAGATGGTGCCGGAAGATGCGATCTATGACGACTCGGTGCTGGAAGGGAACCGCGTCGCCGTTTCCACGGCGCTGCTGCAGGAACTGGGCGCCAACGTGATCGACTATTCCACTTGGTACGATTGCTGCGGATTCGGCTTCCGCCACATCCTGTCGGAGCGGGAATTCACCCGGTCTTTCGCCATCGACCGTAAAATCCGGGTCGCTGTCGAAGAAGCAAACTCGGACGTGATGATCGGCCACGATACGGGCTGCATCACCACGCTGGATAAGAACCAGTGGATCGGCAAGGCCGCCGGCAAGGACGTGGAACTGCCGGTCATGGCCGACTGTCAGTTTGCGGCGCTTGTCTGCGGTGCGCATCCCTACAAAATCGTTCAACTTCACTGGCATGCATCGTCGGTCGAGACTCTGATGGAGAAACTCGGCATCGATTGGCAGGCCAAGAAGGCGGAGTTCGAGGATTATCTGAAAGCCATCGAAGACGGCGGCGATCGGGAAATGCTCTATGACCCGCGTCTTATGATCACATCCGGACCCGGATTTAAGAAACTCGAAAGCCAAGCATGACTGATACACCAATCCTGATCGTCGGCGGTGGGCCGGCGGGGCTCAGTGCGGCCCATTCCCTGGCGATGGCCGGCCAAAAGTCCGTCATTGTTGAAAAAGAAGATCGTCTCGGCGGCGCGCCGATCATTTCCGGCTATGCCAAACTGGTGCCGTCGGGTGAGTGGGCCAAGGACGCCATCGGCGGCATGGTCGATCGGGCGACCGGGTCACCGCTCGTTGAGGTAAAAACCTCCACGACGGTGAGCGAATTCTCCGGCGAGACCGGCCGTTTCCAGGCGAAACTGTCGGACGGCAGCAGCCTGGACGCCAGTGCGGCGGTTCTCTGCACCGGCTTCACGCATTTCGATTCCATCAACAAGCCCGAATGGGGCTTCGGCATGTTCCCCGACGTGATCACCACGACCCAGGCCGAACAAATGATCTCGTCGGGCAAAGGCATCCACTGCCCGTCGGACGGCCGCCAGCCGAAGCGTGTGGCGATATTGCTCTGCGTCGGTTCCCGTGATCGGCAGATCGGCCGGGAATGGTGCTCTAAAATCTGCTGCACGGTCTCGTCCAATCTGGCCATGGAAATCCGCGAGGAACTGCCGGACTGCCACGTCTATATCTATTACATGGATATCCGCACCTTCGGCCTCTACGAAGACACCTATTACTGGAAGAGCCAGGAAGAATATAAGGTCAAATACATCAAGGCGCGGATCGCCGAGGTGACCTCCGACGGCGACAAGCTGATCGTCAAAGGCGAGGACACGCTGGTCAAACGCCCGATCACCATTCCGTTTGATCTGGTGGTGCATGCCATTGGTATGGACCCGAATGTGGATAACCTGCTGCTGTCTTCCGTCTTCGATGTTCAGTTGGAATCCCATGGCCATATCGGCCGGGAAGCGACTTACGGCGGCATGGGGCGGACGTCGCGTCCGGGTGTGTTCGTCGCCGGCGCCGCCACCGGGCCGGAGACCATCGACGATTCAATCGCGCAAGGGCAGGCGGCGGCCATGGCCGCGTTCGCCAGCGCCAACGGAACCGCTGTCGCGGCGGAGTAAGCATCCAAATGTTTGGACAGTTCGCCAGAAAAGCCCCCGAGGCGCCGGAACCGGTTATGCCGGTTCTGGACCTGAGCGGGCCGCGTCTGTCCGAAGCGCTAGATGCGCTGATCAAGTCGGCGGAAAATGAAGGCGGGGTGGAGCGCTATATCGACGCGCTGAAACTCAAATCATCCTTGTTTGTCGAGACTTTCGGTGGTGAAGCCTGGAAACAGGTGAGCGAGGAATCGTTCAATCTGGCCTGCGCCTTCATCGCCCCTGCGCGCCGGCGCGTGGGCGAGGAAATGGCCGAAAACGGCATGGCGAATGTCCGCCTTGGTCTCGGCGCGCTGTTGGACGGGGTGGAGGACACCGCCAGTACGGATCAGCGAATGGCAACCATTCGCGCCGTGTTTCCGCAGGACAAGCAATTTCGCTGGGTGCGGGATTTGGCGGCGGAAATCCTGCACTTTACCCACCCGGAACTATACCCGTTGATGACCCGCTGGATTTGGGACGTGAACACCAATTCCGGGGTGCTGCGGGAGATTTGGTTCTCCGACGATCTGGACAATCTGGTGATCGATGTGGACGACAATTACGACGCGTTCATCATGTTGCGCCAGGAGCTGAGCCAGTATCTCTCCGACAATGGGGTCTTCAAGGACGTGCCCTTCTATGTGGACCTTCTCTGCGCCCAGGTTTACGGGGACTATATCTCCGCCAGGGGCGCGACCTATCTTCGGACCGATTTCTCGACCCCGGAAGACCCCATGGAATATTGTCGGCATATGCTGGGGCTCGACGGCGTCGATACGCGGACCGGCCGGACCAAACTCAAGAAAGCGGACGGCACACCCCACCGGGTGGCCGACGCAACAATCGCCTCCGAGGCTTAGGACGATCATATGCCTATTCATGAACAATCCCTGATCCGCCCCGAGAATATCCATGTCCAAGAGGAGTTGGAAATCGACGGTGTTGACGTCTCCGGACACTGGAGCACGTTCATCAGCCCGCGGGTGGTGACCGACTATAACGACAATTTACAGGACGAGATCGCGGCGCTGCCGGGCGGGGAACATATCCACCGCTGCTGGCAATGCGGATCGTGCACCAATTCCTGCACGGTCAATGCGGTGAACCCGGAATTCAATCCGCGCTACTGGATTTACTTGGTTCGCCTCGGCATGGAAGAAGAGCTGCTGCGGGACAAGGACATCATCTGGCAGTGCGTGTCGTGCAACAAGTGCACCTATGTGTGCCCGCGGGACGTGTTCCCAGAAGGGGTGATGAAGTCTCTGTCCCATTGGCTGGAACTGAAAGGTCATACGCCCAAATCGCCGTCCATGCATTTCGATGAAGAGTTTTCCTCACAAGTGTTTGAGACCGGCAAGATCGAGGAAGGCCGGATCATCAAGGGCTTCTTCAAGCGGATGGGGATGCCCCTGATGCAGGATTGGCTGGTGGAAATGGTGCGCCGCATGGTCTGGCGTTTGCCGGTCAAGCTGCTGATCACCATGGGCCTCGCCAATTTCGTCCGGCCGCGCACCCGTAATTGGGGTCCGGCGCGGGACGCCATCAAGGAATATGTTGAAGAGCAGAATAAGAAGCATGCCGCAGCCTTGAACCTGCCGGCAGGGAAGGGACACTGACGTGAACAAGGAATACAAGAAAGTCGCCTATTATCCGGGCTGCGCCCTCGAAGGATCGGGCCACGCCTACAACACATCGACCAAGGCGATCGGCAAGAAGCTTGGCCTCGATCTGGTCGAGGTGAAGAACTGGAACTGCTGCGGTGCGATGGAAGTCAAAAACATCGATCCGAAACTGCAGACCTATCTGTCGTCCCGGGTCATGTCCATTGCCGCCAATGAGATGGGCTTCGACACGGTGATGGCGCCCTGTAACGGCTGCTACCACAATCTAAAGAAAGCCGAGTACGATCTGGAACATGACGACAGTTCCAAGGAAGTGGTCGACGAGTTGTCCTACAAGGCCGGGCATCAGACATATGAAGCCGGTTCCATCGAGACCATTCACGCGCTGGATTGGCTGAAGAATTCCCTCGGCGAGGAAGGCATCAAGGAGCGGGTGAAAAACTCTCTCAAGGGCCTCAAAATCGCCAACTATTACGGCTGCATGTATACCCGGCCCCGGCACATCTTCCCGGAGAAGGACCAGGGGGAAGGTAGTGAATCGACCTCGAAGCCCCACTTCATGGATGACCTGCTCGCCGCCGCCGGTGCGGAGAATGTGGACTATCCGCTGAAAACCGCGTGTTGCGGTGGGGCGCATACGTTGTCCGACTCTGATACCTCGACCAAGCTGGTGCTGAATCTGTTGAAGGGTGCGGAAGCCTGCGGCGCCGATGTGATCGCGACGGAATGCCCGACCTGCCATTCGGGTTTGGAAATGCACCAGGTGCGGGCCGAGACCGTGCTTGGTGAGAAAACCAATGTAAAGGTTCTCTACTTCACCCAGTTGCTGGGCCTGGCCCTGGGCCTCAAGCCCCGCAAGCTGGGCATCCATGAGAACATTTCCGATTCCTATGGTCTGCTGAAAGAGAAAGGCCTCGCGTGAGGAGCTTCGACGACATAGAAGCCCAGATCGGCGAGTTGGAGAAATCCGGCAATCCGCTTGAGGCAGTGGCTGAAATGCTGTTGCTCGGCGAAGAGGTGCTGGAACGCTGGGTGATCGGCCGGGGTCAGGAGCCCACGCAGGACACGTCGGAAGGTTTCCGCATTCTGGCGCTGCACAAACAAGGCGCGCGGGGTGAACCCAGTTTCAATGCCTGCCGGGAAACCTGCCGGGAACTTGTTTATCACCATAACCTTATCGAGCAATCGCCCGAGGACGAAAAAGCCGGCCAATGGCTGATCATGGCCGGTGTCGTCGCCCGTCATCTCCTTTTATTCGTTGGTGGCAAAATGGAGGTTGAGGGACTCGGTGAATTTTGCTGTTCTTCTAAACCGCTTCATCAAAACGAGACACAGGATCAGGTGATGGAGCAGCTCAAGACCGGATTAAGAGGAGAAACGACCCATGCCTGACGTACGCGGCTGCCATCTTCCGGATGAACTTTTATACGACGTGGAAAACAATATTTGGTTCAAGGAAACCGGCGACGGCAATGTCCGGATTGGCATGACCGCCGTGGCTGTGGCCATGGCCGGCCAGTTGGTTGCCTTTACGCCGAAGAAAGTCGGCCGCTCCGTGCGGGCCGGCAAATCCTGCGCCACGATTGAATCGGGCAAGTGGGTCGGTCCGGCCAAATCCGCCGCTGGCGGTGATGTCGTCGAGGTGAACGACGCGTTGGTGTCCACACCGTCGCTGGCCAATGACGATCCGTACGGCGATGGCTGGCTGGTCGTTTTGGCCCCGGAAGACTGGGATGGGGTAAAAGCCTCTTTGACTCCCGGTTCGGAGGTGGCTGCCCCGTATGAAGCCAAGATGGCGGCGGACGGGTTCGACGGTTGCGCCTGACCGATCACCGGTTCTTCCAGTTAGGAATAGAAAAAACCCGCGGACTTTGAGGTCTGCGGGTTTTTCGTTGTTTGGATAGGGTCACAGGAGATTGGCTATTCCCGGGAGAACATCTCCTTGAGCGCGCCGATGATCTCGCCCTCTTCCTGATACTTCAGTCCCCAAACGCCACCGAAGACAATCGACAGCAGTGCGATCAGGGAGCCCAGCGCTAAGGTCGACATGCCGGTAATGCCCTGGCCAATGGTGCAGCCCAGGGCCAAAACGCCACCGGTGCCCATGAGGGCCGCACCGATCACATGGCGCATGAAGTCGTCGGGCGTGGTGAAGGATTCGATCCGGAATTCGCCCCGCATTTTGGACATCAGAAACGCGCCGGCGATGACGCCGCCGACGGTGGCGATGCCAAAGTTGATGGTCGAACCGGTGAAGGTCATCATGTATTGGATGCTTTCACCGGCGGGCGCGACGAAAGTAAAGGATGCCAGCGGCACCGGTTCGAAATCGTCGTTGCCGATGACCCCGGTCAGATACCAGGCGGCCGGCACCAGAATGCCGATCATGACGCCGGCCAAGATCTGGGTGGGCTCGGACCGAAACTCCGCATCCTTGAAGCAGAAGATGATCAAGACGGCAGAGACTAAAAGCGCCAGCACCCAACGGAGCGTCTCTTCGCCGATGCCGAATAGGGCGGCCAGCATTTCGGGAATGCCTTGGGATTTGAGGCCGTTTGCCGTGAGGTCGATCATGGTGGCTTCTTCGAGTTCGAGCCGCGCCGGCCCGATAAATCCTCGAAGCGTCATATAGGCGAACAGACCCAACACAAGGAACACCACAAAGCTTTTCATGTTGCCCGCGCCGAGCCTGACCAACGTTTTGTTGCCGCAGCCGCCGGCCAGGGTCATGCCGAACCCGAACATCAGCCCGCCGAGAACTGCGCCGGCCCAGCCTAAATTGGTGGTCAAATAAATCGCTTTGTTAAGATCGACCATGCCGTTCAGATGCATGATCTGGCTGACCAGAACGGCCACCGCGATGGCCAACAGCCAGGCGCGGAACCGGCTCCAATTGCCCATAAAAACGATGTCGGACAGCGCGCCCATGGTGCAAAAATTAGTGCGTTGTGCGACTCCCCCGAAAATAAGCCCCAGAACGAATCCCAGACTCGACACAAGTATCCCTACGGAAATATCTTCCATGATATCAATCTCTTATGTTGGTTTTGTCTTGGTTTTGCTTCACGCCAATCGGGAGTTGCCTCCAAACCCCTGATCGCCTATTTTACACAAATTGTATGGCATTTTACGAGGTGCCTCTGCAAGCGTCTCATGCAAGCGATGTTTACAAAGTTTCGTCAATTGACCGTGACCCCGCGTACGATGTTCGGGGTGTTGGCGATGCTGTGCCTGTTTGCAGCACCGGTGAAGGCCGAACCGGGCGTGCAGCTTATCATGGTTGAAACGGAAGGCTGCGAATGGTGCGAGGCCTGGCATGATCAAATTGGACCGGTCTACGCCAAAACGTCGGAAGGCAAGTTCGCCCCGTTGCGCCGGGTGGAGCTAGCCGATCCGATCCCGGCGGATTTGAAAAATATGAAACCGGTGGCGTTCACGCCGACTTTCGTGGTGATGAAGGATGGCAAGGAAGTTGGCCGGGTCATCGGCTATGTCGGGGATATTTTCTTTTTCCCGCTGTTGGACGAAGTCCTGGTCAAGATCGGTTATCAGGCGCCGCCTGAACCGAAGATCAATTAAAAAAATTCTGGGGAGAATAGACATGAAGACCATCATGACGGCCGTCATGGCCGGAGCACTGTCTCTTAGCCTATCCGTAATTCCGGCGAATGCTCAGGATACGCCGCTGCTCTATGGCCTGAAATCCCTCACGCCGGAGGCTGCACTGAAAGTAGCGCAAGAAACATTGAAGGCCTGCCGGGCCGAGGGCTATCAGGCGGCGGTCGCCGTGGTGGACCGGGGCGGGTCCATGCTGGTGATGCTGCGGGACCGGTTCGCCGGACCGCACACACCGGAAACCGCACGCCGCAAAGCCTGGACCGCGCTGTCGTTCCGCACCAATACTGTGCAGATGGCGGAAAACACCCAGGCGGGGAAAGAGCCCTCGGGCGTTCGCCATGTGACCGGCGCGTTGATGCTGGGCGGTGGCGTGATGATCCGCGCCGGTGGCGAACTGGTGGGCGCGGTCGGTGTCTCCGGTGCGCCCGGCGGTCAGGCCGATGAGGACTGCGCCGTCAAAGGCATTGCCGCCATCCAGGACGATCTGGATTTCTAACCCCTAACCGGAACGGTTTCAGATGAGCGACACGACCATGCGTGATCGCGCCTCCAGTGTGATGCGCAGTACCGAATCCAATGTCGAGATTTTCGGCGACATGCTGGTGCGCGGTTTTCACCTGCTGGCGCTGTTCGCCATAGGCGCGACGATTGTCTGGGCTGGATTTCATGCGTTTCTGGATATGGCGGCGCAGGGGCGCGCAACGATAGAGGATATCCTTCTGCTGTTCATCTATTTGGAACTAGGCGCCATGGTCGGCATCTACTTCAAGACCAATCACATGCCAGTCCGGTTCCTGATTTACGTGGCGATCACGGCGCTGACCCGGCTGATGATCGAATCCGTCAATGTGGAACACCTGACCAGCCTGAACATCGTCTATATCTCCGGCGCCATTCTTCTTTTGGCTCTCGCGATTTTGATTTTGCGTTTCGGGTCAAACAGGTTTCCATCGGCCCCGGCGTCGGACGAAAGGTCCGATTTTGCCGATCGGGAATAGCCGGAGGCCCCAACAGTGAATTTTCGTTTTGCCGCTTTGCTGGCGCTGTGTGTTCTGATCATCGGTGCGCCCGCGGGCGTAGCCGCCAAGAACCAGTTGGATACGGAGGCGAGCCCGTATCTGAAACTGCATGCGCTGGATGCGGTGAACTGGCGGCCGTGGAACCGGGACACGCTCGAAGAGGCCAAAAAAGCCGACAAACCGATCTTCCTGTCGATCGGCTACCTGGCCTGTCACTGGTGCCACGTGATGCGCAAGGAAAGCTTCGCCGATCCCATCGTCGGCGCGGTCATCAACCGGGATTACTTTCCCATCCTGATTGACCGGGAGGAAATGCCGGCCCTGGATGAATTCTTCCAGCGCGCCATGTCCGCCATCGATCAGCCCACGGGCTGGCCTCTCAACGTGTTTCTGACACCGGACGCCAAGCCGGTGTGGGGTGGGGCCTATTTCCCCAGGGAGGCGCGGGGCAATGTGCCGGGCATTATCGACATTTTGTCCCGGGTAAAAACCGTCTTCGACACCAATGGCGAGACCGCCGCCCGGGATGCAGGGCGCCTGGTGGATTTCATGAAGAAGGCGGAGGACGACAACGGCAAGGGTCAGCTCAGCTATGTCCATGTGGACAAGGCGGTGAAATTCCTGTCGGCGGCGGTGGATTCCTTCGACGGCGGCTTTGACGGCGCGCCCAAGTTCCCCATGATTACCGAGTTGGAGCTTCTGTGGCGGGCGTATTTGCGCACCGGCCGCGCCAATTACCGGACCGCCGTGGTGAGCGCGCTGACCGCCATGTCCAACGGCGGCATGTATGATCATATCGACGGCGGGTTCTACCGCTATGCCGTGGATCGGGAATGGAAGACCCCCCATTTCGAGAAGATGCTGGATACCAATGCGCGGGTGCTGCGCCTGTTGGTGATGGTCTGGCGGGAAACCAGGAACGGGCTGTTTCAGGCGCGCGCGCTCGAGACCATCGATTTCCTGGTGCGGGAGATGGCGCTCCGCAACCGGGGCCTTGCCGCCGCGCTTGATGCGGATAGCGAGGCCGCCAACGGCGAAGAGGAAGAGGGGGCGTTCTACACCTATTCCCGCAAACAAATCCGGGACGTCCTGGGCCCGGCTGACGGATTGTTCGCCCACTATTACGCCCTTGGTCCGCTGGAGAACCAAACCCTTGATGATGACACGGATGTCGGCGTGCTGCACCGCACCGACCTGGACCTCCAACAAATCGCCAAGCAGATGAACATGGGATTGCGGGAGACAGCGTTCCGGATCGAGGGCATCCGCAACGAGCTCCGGAAACTGCGGGGCGACCGGTTCCGTCCGCGCCGGGACACCAAGGTCATCGCGGCCTGGAACGGTATGGCGATCGAGGCGATTACCGAGGCCGGGCTCGCCTTCGGCCAGCCGCAATTGATGGGGCTTGCCCAACAGGTCTACGCCAATGCGCGGGCCACGTTGGCCGGGCCCAATGACCGGCTGCATCACTCGGCGGTCGGCGCCACCAAGGGGCCGTGGGCGGACCTGCCCGACCATGCGTCCTTGGCCCTGGCCGCTCTCGCCCTTTACGAGGCGACGGGGGACAAGCTTTACCTGGACGAGGCCTCAAACTTCGCCAGACAGGCGATCACGCTGTTTAAGGACGAGGCCGCTGGCGGTTATTTCGCCGTGGCCGAAGACTCCGACGCGGCGCTGGTGGGCCGGCTGAAACCCTATCTAGATGTGCCTAATCCGTCGGGCAATGCGCAGATGCTGCAGGTCTTGGCCCGGCTTTATTACATCACCGGCAAGACCCTTTGGCGGGATGAAGGCGAACGGCTGATTAAGGAACTGGGCGGCCGGGTGATGGAGCCCAATTTCGGCCGCACCGGCCTCTTGAACGCCTACGAGGATTTCCGGGATGCGCTGCAGATCGTGGTGATCGGCGGCCGCGGTGCGCGGGATACCCGCCGGCTCGCCTGGACGGTCATGCGCACCAGCCTGCCCACCCGGGTGTTCCAGATCATCAAACCGGGTCAGGACCTGCCTGACACCCATCCGGCGATGAACAAAACCCAACTCGATGGCAAGGCCACGGCCTATGTGTGTAAGGGGCAGATTTGCTCCCTGCCGCAAACCGACGCGCGGGAACTGCGCCAGACCCTGCTGACGATGCGGCGGGGGAAACCTACCGGTTCCAAGAACTAGGGAATTGATTGGAGCGGGCCTGCTCTAACCCTCAGCCTTCTTCGCCTCAGACTTCGCCGAGATGTCGCCCTGGCCGAGGATCGTGCCAATGGCGATGATGTTGAAGCCGACCAGCAGCCAGAACAGCCAGTTGCTGGCCCCCTGATCCACCAGATAGCCGAAGAACACCGGCGCGACGCCGCTGCCGAAGGCGATGCCCATTGAGGTAAAGGCGAAGGCCCGGCCGGCGGCGCCTTTGGGCGCGACAGCGCGGACCATCATGTCCCGGGCCGGGCGGATCATGCCCTGGGCCAGCCCGGCGATGGTGAAGACGAAGATGATCACGGCGGCCGGCAAGATCCAGGTGGCGACGCCGGCAAAGATCAGCGCGGAAACGCCGAAGCAGCCCCCGGCGATCCGGTCGTGGCGGTCGAATTTATCCGCCGCCACGCCGCCTAAAAGAATGCCCGTCGCGCTGGCGAACAGGAAGAAGGTCAAGGCTGTGCCGGCGCTGATCTGGTCGATGCCGTGCAGGTCCACCAGCGCCACCACGGACATGCTCTGCACTCCGCCGGATGAGAGCGAGGCAAACATAAAGAACAGGAAAAACAGCAGCATGTTTTTAGACATCATCAGTCTGAAACTGGCCCCCAGACCTGTCCCGTCGTTCCTTTTTTTGCCGTCCTCGGCCTTGGCCTTCTTGGCGACCTGATCATCCTGCAGGATGCCGCCCTGCAGGAACACCACAAGCGCCACGGCGACGCCCAATAGGCCCGTGGTCAAAAGCGCAAACCGCCAGTCCTGGAGCGTGGCGAGGAAAATGATGGTCGCCGGGGCGAAGGCGCTGCCCAAATGGCCGCTGAAGGTGTGCAGGCTGAAGGCTTTGCCCATGCGGCTCGGATCGATGGAGGAATTGAGGATCACATAATCCGCCGGGTGAAACACGCTGTTGCCGACGCCGGCGATGACGGCCAGGACGTAGATCATCTCCATCCCGTCGGAACGCGACATATAGGCCATGGCCCCGGCGGTGATCAACAGGCCGATAACCAGGACCGGCCGGGCGCCGTAGCGGTCCACCAGCATGCCGGCCGGCATCTGCGCGATCCCGGTCGACAGCGCGAACAGGGTCATGACCAGGCCGAGCGCGGCGTAGGAGACGCCCATCTCGACACTCCAATACAGGATCAGCGCGGGAAACGTATATTGATAGAAATGGCTGAGCAGGTGTCCCGCACCGATCAGGCCGAGGACCCGTCCATCATGGGCGAGGGTTTGGGTTGCCGTGGTCATGCTGGATTATGGCCCGCTTCGGCGCGGGCCTCAATCGTGATGATGGTGCTCATGATCATGCTCGTGAGAGTGATCATGGTCGTGCTGATGATGGCCGTCATCACCATGCCGGTCGTCGGCAGTGAACAGCAGCGACTTGATGATCAGCGGCGCGACATTGGCCGGCTGCACCAGTTCGCCCACATCGATATAGTCGAATTCCCGCAACTGCACGCCGTCCAGCGAGATAATATCGCCGGGTACGTCCAGTTCTTTCATCAGCAGATTGCCCATGGTCTTCGCCACATCGCCTTCCATCACCAGGATCACCGCGTGGCCGGCGGCAATGGTGTCCGCATAGCCGTCGCGGATGCCCTTGGCCAGGGCGAACAGGCGTTGATAGGCGGGTTCGCCGTCCCAGGTGAAGGCCAGCGCCGTGGCGGTTTCTTTCGGATCAATATCGAACCGGTTGAAGCTCTTTTGGATGTCTTCGGAGACAGCATCAGAGTCGATCTCGCCGTCCAGCGCCAGACCGAGCCGGATCACCGGCACGTTGCGGATGGGCAGCAGGTCCGGGCGGCTGATATGGATGGTGTTGCCGCTGACCTGTACGGAGAACTGCGACGCGCCGACCACGGTGGCGCGAATGCCCTGGCCCGGATCATAGACCGGATAGGGGATACGCCCGTCTTTCAGGGCCTCGGTCACGCCGGCGGCAATATCCCCGCCGAGATCGCCGTGATCCACGGTTTCCCGGCCGAACACGTATTCGGAGACGCCGCCGGAGAAGGTCACCGCATCGATTTTGATGTCGGTGGGCAGCGCCGGCGTGAGGATCAGATCGTTGATCAGCGCGTCCGGGGCTTCCCGGGCGATGGAGCGGATCAGCACATCGATCATGGTGGCGACGAGCTTTTCCCGGTCGCCAACCGAGAGCTTTTGGCCCAATTCGAGGGTAACGCCGGCAGCGTCGGCCATGCGTTCCGCCGGTTCCTCGATCCGCACCAGGCTCCCGTCGTCGTCCAGCGCGACCAGCCGCCCGCCGACCGCCACCGCCGCGCTTTCCAAGAGCCGGCCGCCGTGAACGAGCGCAAACTTGGTGGTGCCGCCGCCGATGTCGATGTTGAGGAAGGTCTTATGTTCCTGTCGGGAGAGCTCCACCGCGCCGGACCCGTGGGCCGCCATCAAGGCTTCGAGGTTATGTCCGGCCGACGCGCAGACAAACTTGCCGCTCTCGGCGGCGAACAGATCGGCGATGGCCCGCGCATTGGTGCGCTTCAGCGCTTCGCCGGTCAATATGACTGCGCCGGAGTCGATATCATCCCGCTGCAATCCGGCGGAGGTGTAGGCGTTGTCGATGAACAGGCCCAGCTCCTCCGCATCAATGGTGTAGTCGGACCGGTAGGGGGTCAGCAGAATAGGGGAGCGCCAGAGGATTTCCCGGCCGACCACGACGAAACGGCTGGACAAGGCCTCTGCCAGGCGCTGCAGGTGCACTTTGGCGAACATGAGGTGGGACGTGGAAGAGCCTACATCCACGCCGACGGTGGTGAACTCCACATTATCGACGGACCAGATGGCGTCGCTGAGCTGTTCCCGTTCCTCTTCCGACGGATGGACGTGATCGAAACCGAGTTCGTGCATGGATAGCGCCGGTTATGCGGTTTTCTTGACGTAGGGCGCTTCGTCGATTATCTCGGCCATGCCGGACTCGACGCCGTTTTTCTCCAGCTCATCCAGATAGATCTGATGAATGCGCGGGTCCTGATCCTCGTATTCGATCTGGCGGCCGCCGTCCTTGACGCTGACATCGACGCCCATGAACAGGTCCATCTTTTCCTGGGTGAACGGATAGCGCAGGCTACCCAGCGCCACGGCCAGATACCGGCTGGGCACCGTGCTGGTGTTGTAATGCTGGTGATACATCATGTCCGGTGGGGCGAAGACCACGCCGTGCTGCCAGTCGATGCGGACGAAATCCTCGTCCTCTTCGTACCAGAGCAGTGAATAGCCGCCGCCGGTGACGCTATAGACATGGAAGTCCGCGCCGTGGCGGTGGGCTTTCTTGTAGGTGCCAACAGGCATTTCCGACGAATGCGCATGCATGGTGCCGTCCGCCAGGATGAATTTCATGTTGGAGCTGCCGGCGCCGCGCTTGTCCCAGGTGCGCAACTCGAACTTCGACAGATCGGGGACGAAATTGGTTTCCCACATGTGTCGGCCGGGCCGCTTGGGGATCAGTTCCCCTTCGCCGGCGAAATAGTTGGACGTGCCCTCCCGCTCCGGGAAGCGGAAATCGTTGTTGAAGATGAAATCTTCATTGTGGAACAGGTTCAACACCAGGCAGAGATCGTTGGTGGCCGATAGCCGGGCGCGTTCCTGTCCGCTGGCGTTGAAGTGCTGATATTTTGCGTTCAGGGGCAGGGCGAAGAGGCTTTTGGGGCCCCATTCGAAACTGTGTTTCTGGCCGTCCTCGGTCTCAATCGTCGTACTGCCATGGCCGTCCAGCACATAGATGACTTCCTCGAACAAGTGCTGTTGCGGCGAGGTTTGACCACCCGGCGGCAGGTCCACCACGAAGATGGAGATAAAATCGCCGCGCCCCTTCAGGTGCACGATCGCGCCGTCGCAGCCCATGGAGGCCCAGGGCTTGGTTTCGACTTTCAACAGATCGACGCCGAAATCCTCGACCACGGGGATGCCTTGCCGCTCGACCCAGTCCATATAAGGATCGAATAAAAAGCGGGCTTCTTCCTTATCGGCCATGATGGTCTCCCCTAAGCCTTCACGAACGGCGCTTCGTCGATGAATTCGCCCATCTTGGACGCGCCGCCATGCTTGGCCAGTTCGTCCAGGTAGATTTTGTGGATGCGCGGGTCCTGATCCTCGTATTCGATCTGCGCGCCGCCGTCGCGGACATTGACGTCCATGCCCATAAACACCCGTCGCTTGGCCTCGGTCATGGGATAGCGCAGGCCGCCGAAGGCAATGGCCAAATAGCGGGCCGGATCGGCGCTGGAATTGAAATGCTGGTGATACATGCCATCCGGCGGGGCGAAGACCACGCCGTGCTGCCAGTCGACCCGCACGTAATCGTCCTCTTCCTCGTACCACAGAAGCGAATAACCGGTGCCAGTGACGCAGAACACATGGAAGTCCGCGCCGTGGCGGTGGGCTTTCTTGTAGGTGCCGACCGGCATTTCCGACATATGAGCGTGCATGGAGCCGTCGGCCAGCACGAACATCATGTTGGAGCCGCCCGCGCCCCGCTTGGACCATTTGCGCAGCTTGAAGCTCGACAGGTCGGGAACGAAGTTGGTCTCCCACATATGCCGGCCCGGGCGTTTCGGAATGAACTCACCCTCGCCGGAGAAGGCCGTTTCCGTGCCTTCCCGTTCGGGGAAGCGATACGGATTGTCGAAGATGAATTTATCGTTGTGGAACAGGTTCTGCATGACGCAGAGGCTGTTGGTGGAGGAGAGGCGCGCCGGCTCCCGCCCGCTACCGTTGAAGTGCTGATACTTGGCGTTCAAGGGCAGGGCGAACAGGCTCTGCGGACCCCATTCGAAGCTGTGCTTGCGCCCGTCATGGGTTTCGACCGTGGTGCTGCCATGTCCTTCCAGGACGTAGATCACCTCTTCAAAGACATGCTGCTGGGGCGACGATTTACCGCCCGGCGGAATATCGATGATGAAGATCGAAATAAAGTCGCCCCGGCCCTTCAGATGGGCGATGGCGCCGTTGGTGTCGAACCGGGCCCAGGGCTTGGTTTCCACCTTGATCAGGTCGATGCCGAAGTCCTCGACCACGGGCACGCCTTCGCCCTTTACCCACTCCTGATACGGATCATACAGAAACCGTGCTTCGTCAGCTTTCGACATGGTTCGCCACTATTCCCCTGCTGGTGTTACGTCAAAATTACTTAGATTTCTAACCAGTATAAAGTCTGTCCCCTGATTGAAAACCACTTCTAAACTGCTGCCCTAGATCGACGGAATGATGGTTTTGAGTTCCGGCAACCACCAGCCCAGCAATGTGTCGGGCCAGGGCAGGGACAGGACCTGATCGAACAGAATGTAACAGAAAATCGTCAACGCGGCGGAGACCGGGAGCGACAGTTTCCAGGGCTCCCGTCCCTCGAACCACATATAGGCTGTCACGAAGACGAAGATCGTCGGCAGCATGCCGATGACGGCGATCAGGCCCAAGAACACGCCGAGCCATATCAGGAAGCCGGTTGCGCGCTTGGCGATCACCTGTTTTTCGGTCGAGCTGTTGTCGGCGCTGAGGTCCAGGCGGAGTCGCGCCCGCACCCGCCCGCCGGCGTCCGTGTGTTTCACCCCGACGCCGGGCAGCCGGAAAGTGTGGTTGAGGAAGCTCAGCAGCAGGACCGACATGGTGAAGATGCCGACCACAATGGGCACCAGCTGCGCATCGAACCGCCAGAACAAGGCCAAGAGCGTCAGTATATAAATGCCGAAAATAAAAATACCGTAGAACGCGGTGTTCCAGTCGATCCGCGCACACATGGTATAGCCCGACGCCAAACCACCGAGCCCGCCGGCTTCCTTATATTCCCGGACCAGCGGCCGGACGAATCCCAGAACCGCCAGGGCGAACAGGATCAGCACCACCGGGTGCGACAGCCAGTCCCAGGCGTAGCGATTGTAGGAGATAAACAGATAGCGCTCGACGATGCCGCCCAGTACGAAGCCCAGAATCAGCGGCGGGCGCGGCCAGCCCAGGCGCTTCATCACCCAGCCCAACAGCCCGAACAGCAACACCGCGATCAAATCGCCCCAATTCCGGGTCGCCTGGAACGCGCCGATCATAATCACCACCAGGATCAGCGGCATGATCACGGGCTGGCGGATCAGGGCGACCTTGGCGAACTGGTTGGAAAAGGCGAAGCAAATTCCGGCGCCCAGGATATTGGCCAGCGCCACGCTCCAGATAATCGCGTAAGTGACATCCAGGTTCTTGGACAGCATGTCCGGGCCGGGCTGCAATCCGTGGATCAAGAATGCGCCCAGAAGAATCGCCATAGAGGCCGAACCCGGCACGCCGAACGCAATGGTTGGCACCAGCGCGCCGCCCTCTTTGGCGTTGTTGGAGCCTTCGGACGCCAGCACGCCCCGGATGTCGCCCTTGCCGAAGGTTTCCTCTGCGCCTTTTTCCGTGCGGGCGGCGTGGCCATAGGCGATCCAGTCGATGACGGCGGCGCCGATGCCGGGCACCGCACCCAGGCCGGCGCCCAGCCAGGCCACGCGAATGACCAGCCACCAGTGTTTGAATGTGTCCTTGATTCCTTGCCATTGGCCGGAACGGGAATCCACCTTGGAGTTGCCAGCGATGCTGCGACGTTCGATCGCCATGTCGGCGAGTTCCGGCAGGGCAAAGACGCCGAGGGTGAGCGGGATCAGGGACAGCCCATCCCACAGATAGAGCGAGCCGAAGGACCAGCGCTGGGTCGCGGTCTGCGGATCGGCCCCGACCATAGCGAACAACACGCCGATGCCGGCGGCGGCCAGGCCACGCATGGGACTGCCGACGCTGAGCGCAGCCACCATACACAGGCCAAAGACGGAGAACGCCAGAAGCTCGGGAGAGCCGACTTGTAGAAGCACCGGCCGCAGGATCGGAATGCTGACGGCCAGCAAAGCCGCCCCGAACACCCCACCGATCAAAGACGCCGTATAGGCGGCGCCGAACGCGCGGCCCGCCTGACCCTGCTTGGCCAGCGGGTGGCCGTCCAGGATGGTGGCCGCCGAGCCGGTGGTGCCGGGCACGCCGAACAGGACGGCCGGAATGGTATCCGATGTGGTGGTCACCGATCCCATGCCCAGCAACAGGGCAAAGGCCGAATAGGGGTCGATGTTGAACGTAAACGGCAACAGCAACGCCATGCCGACGATGCCACCCAGGCCCGGAATTACACCGAGACCCAGCCCGATGATTACGCCGAGGGCGAGGAACATAAGCCGGCTGGGGTCCGCCATGGTGACAATGGCCTTGCCGGCCATTGCGAGCATCTCAAATTCCATGAGTCTTCCGACCTAGGGGTAGGGGGATGAGCAAAATGAAAAAGGGGAGACGGATCGGCTGGCGACCCGTTCCCCTTGATTCACGTACAGGCTTAGCTGCAGTTGATTTCTTTTGCAGCGGAACCTTGGAAGGTGAAGGAGCAGGCCATACCCACTTTCAGCGCCTTCCGCTTGGTCTTCTTACCGCCGACCATAACCTTGGTCTTGCTGCCGCTGACCGACAGGTTGCCCTTTTTGCCTTCACCGGCATAGGACACCCGGCGGTTGCCGTTGCGCAGTTTGGTGATCTTGCCCTTGACCGTTTCGATCGGGATCACCGCCTTGGCGATTTCGGTCTTTTCATCGCTGTCGGTGGCGATCTTGGCTTTTTCAACCAAGGCCTTCGGCGTGGCGTAGAGATCGGCGATCATCTTCTCGATCTGCGCGCCGCTGATTGGGGTGACTTCCAGCTTTTGCTTGGTCGCATCAGACACGAACGCCGGATCCTTCATGGTCGCCATGAACGCAGTTTGTAGCGCCTTGGCGCGGTCGGCCGGGATGCCCGGAGGGCCCATGAACGGCCGGCCCCAGGCCTGACGGGCAAAGACGAAGGACAGGATGTCCCGTTCCTCCTTGTTGCTGGCCAAATCCATGATGAACGGCACGTCCGGCAGGTCCGGATGTTTCTCGGTCGACATTTGCAACAGCACGGTGACTTTCTTTTCCTTCAGCCAGTCGGCTTTGCGGGATTTCAGGCTGGTCCAGGAATAACCGCAACGTCCGCCCAACTCCCGCCGTTCCATGGCGAAGTTGACGTCCGTGCCGCCGGGATAGCCGGTGACCAGTTTAAGCTTGGTGCCAATCACGTTATTCAGAACTTTCGGGAACGTGTCCGTGTCGGCGCCAGGCCCGGTGCCGCCAACGGTCATCTGCTTCTTCTTCATGTCATCGACGGAATCGATGCCGATGCCTTTCCAGGAGACGCAGACGCTGACCTCGTTATTGGCGCTGCCAAGCCAGGTATATTTGCTGGCGTCAAACTTGGCGGCCTTATTTCCGAGCAGTGGTTCCATGGGCATGCCGCGGCCGACCACGCCGATGGCGGTGCCGTCCTTGGGCAGAGTGTTATAAAGCTCGTTGGCGACCAGCATACTGCCGGCGCCGGGCTTGTTCTTCACGACGATCTTGGGATTGCCCGGAACATGCTTAGTCATGTGCCGCGCGACCGTACGGGCATAAGTGTCATACCCGCCGCCGGCGCTGTAGCCGACCCACATGGTGATGGTCTTGTCTTTGTAGAAATCCGCGACCGACTGGGCGGTCACGGGACCGGCGGCGACAAGTCCCGCCGCGAGACCGGCAACGCCGACGATGCTCAGCTTGGTGAGAGCTTTCATGACATTTTCCTCCCTGTGAAATGCCGTTCAACATATAGAACCAAGTTTAAGTGCTTGATTTTTTTGGCGTCAAACCACTTAGAATTCTATGTATTTCAAAGTATGGCATAATTTGAGAAACAATTGCGAGGGCAAATTTGCCGGACACGTAGCGTAGGGAGGAAGTAATGAAAGTCGGGATGATCGGATTGGGCGTCATGGGCGCCGCCATGGTGGGGCATCTATTGAAGCGGGGCAACGACGAGGTCTATGTCTATGACGTGGATTGGGAAAAGGTCGAAGAGGCAACCGGCGGCGGCGCAAAAGCCGTTGCAAATTTGGGCGAAATGGCCGAGCAGGCGGAAATGGCGATTGTTGCCGTCGCCACCGATGAACAGATGATCAACGTGGTGACCGAACTGGCGAATGCGGGTCACGAGATCGTCGTCGTCGTTTCCTCCACGGTGCATCCGGAGGCCATCGCTGAGGCCGCCAAGATCGCCGACGGGACGAAGGTGCGGCTGGTGGATTCGCCGGTGGTGTTTGGCAGCGGCGGCGCCCGCGACGGCACGCTTCTGTGTCTTTGCGGCGGCGACGAGGCGGATATCGAATTCATTACGCCGGCCATGATGGCGTTCAGCCGGGGCGTGTTGCGGGTTGGCGAGATCGGCCACGGCCAATTGGCGAAAGCGGTCAATAATATGCTGCACTGGGCCAATTGTGTCTCGAACTTCGAGGCGCTGCTGCTGGCCAAACGCCACGGCATGGACGCCCAGAAACTGCGCGAGGTGTTGCTGCAGTGTCCCGGCACTAACGGCACGCTAGAGACCTGGGACGATACCTGGCTAACCTGGCAGGAAAAGGACATGGATATTGTTATGGACGTGGCGCAGAAGAGCGGTGTCACTATGCCCCTGTTCGGGCAGGTGGATCAGCTGGTCAAGCTGATCACTCATCAGGATATCCAAGATTTGCTGTACGGACCCCAGGCTACCTATATTGGCCGTACGGTGACCGGCGGCGGCGTCAAACGGGTGGGAGAGTAACATGACGGATGAAATCAAAACGGTCGGCTTTGCCGGCCTGGGCCGGATGGGCCTCGCCAAGGCGAAGCACTGTCTGAACGCCGGCTACAATGTCTTGGGTTTTGATATCACTGAAGGGCCGATGTCGGCTGCGTCGGACGCGGGGGTAGAGACGTTGGACTCAGCCGCGGCCGTGGCGGCGGCCAGCGACGTGGTGATCGTCATTGTGCCGTCGGACGATGACGTGCGGGCGGCGTGTCTCGGCGATGCCGGCGCGTTAGCCGGCGCGACGCCGGGAACGATTGTCGTTCTGTGTTCGTCGCTCATGCCGGAAACGGTGACCGAGATCGCCGCTGCGGCGCCCGACGGCGTCGATATTCTGGATTGTCCGTCGACCCGCGGGCCGGAAGCAGCGGATGCCGGCACCCTGGCGCTTCTGGTTGGCGGGGAGGCAGGCGTGCTGGCCAAAGCGCGGCCGGTCCTGGAGACGTTCGGTGAAGTGATCCATCATTTGGGCCCCTTGGGCGCGGGGCAGGTGGCCAAGACCGTCAATAACATCCTTCTCTGGTGCAACATGCAGACTACAATGGAGGTGCTGTCCATGTCCAAGGATCTGGGCCTGGATGCGGAGACCATGCGCAAGGCCATGTATGACTGCTCGGGCGATAGCTGGGCGCTGCGGCGGCTGCCGCTGATCAATCCGGCCTGGCCGGTGAAGGACATGAAGAACGCCATGGTGATCCGGGATCAAACCGGCACCGAAATGCCCATGTCGGCGTTGATGGCCGACCTGGCGGATGGGTTATCGATGGAAGCGGTGGCGAAGCTGTTGAAGTCTTAGCGCGCCTCTCCTCGTCCCCCTGCAAGCGTCGCCCCCGACTCGCGAAGCGACTGTCGGGGGTCCATCCGACGTTTCAATCTTCTCGGCTAAGGCCCATGGTCCCCCGAGACTTGGCTGCGCCAACTCGGGGGTGACGCACAAAAAGAGGAGGGGGAAGAACTCGAAAGTCCCTCTGTGCCTTTCGTGCGCTCGGTAGTTTTTTTAAGATGGGTCCACGGATCACGCCACGCGGATTAAGTCCGCGGGCGGTCCGTGGATGACTAAATAAATTTTGACCCGCTCAACAAAACTAGTCATGCGCGGACCGCTCCGGAGGAGCGTGATCCGCGTACCCACGCTGAACTAAGAATGCCCGGCCTTAATCCGCCAGATAGCTCGCGGCGTTTTCCAACTGGTCGTGCCAGTCAAAGCCCATGGCTTTGACGATGCGGCTGGTGATACAGATGAAACGGCACTCGCTGTCCTTGGCGAAATGCTGGTGGGCGCAGTAGGGCGGTATGTAGACGAAATCGCCGCTCTTCCAATCATAGCGTTTTGGTTCCTCGTCCCATTCCCATTCAAAGGTCTCCAGGCACTCGAACTTCACGTCCCAGTGCAGGTCATAGCCTTCGCCTTCCAGGACAAAGACCAGCTCTTCGCTTAGATGCCGGTGCTTGCCCGACGCTTCATTGGGTTTCAGGAACTGCATATAGGCGTCGACGCAATGCTCCGCCGTGTCCATACGCTCGTTGATGATGTGCTTGATCAGCCCGTCGGGTGAATTCTCCCACGGCATTTCTTCGCTTTTAATCACCCGTAGCCGGGTGGCGTAATCGGCGCGGAACTCCTCCGAGGCCTTTAAGGCGTCGGCGTAGAAGTTGACTTCCTTGCCCATCAAGCGGGCGCGGTCGGCATCGTCGATAGCTTTCAAGGCCAGGCGCTCCCCTAAAGTTCTTCCGGTGGTTGATAATCTTCGTGTCCGACCGGCGCATCCTTGGGTGGATATTTGACCATTTTCTGAAATAACAGGTGCATGAACAAGAAAAGAGGCTTGGCTTTGAACACCAGGACCCGTGCTTCCTCGTCGGACTCCGTATTGCAGTGCTGATGGACGCAGGCGTTCTCGACGATCATGGCGTCGCCGGCTTCCCAGTCATGGCGCTTGCCGTCGTGGATATCGTGTCCCTTGCCCTTGAGGATATAAAACACCGCGCTGTTCATGTGCCCGTGCTTGGCGCTGGTGCCGCCCGGGGAATAAACGTCCACATGGCATTCGATGCTTTGGGCGACCCGGTTTTGCTGTGGGTTGATGACCTTCTTGCCGAATTGTTGCGGTCCGCCCTTCCATTCCATGTCGCTGGTGGAGTAGACTCGGGGCTGATTGAACAGCTCTTCGACCAGCTGGCCGTAAGTGCCCTCTAAGGCGCGGACAAAGGTACGCTTCTTGGACCAGCGTTCGAACTTGGCTTCATGTTCCTCGTCGCTGATCTGGTTATGTCCAATCAGGGAGAAAACCCTGTGGTGCCCGGTATTCTCGGTATCTCCGTGATCGTCGTGCGGCATGGCGGTTCGACTTCTTTCAGTGTCATACAAGATTGCAACACTAATACAAAAGTCCGGGAAGAAAAATACAGAGAAACCTATGGAAAAAACCGGCCTGAAAGGTATAACCGAAGCCAAGGGAATATCCTGCCGAATTCATAGATCACGGTGCAAAAGACCATGACTGTTCTCGAAGCGTCCAGGGCGGCTGTGGCGGTAAGTCCGCTGGAAACCGAAATTCAGGAATTTTCTCTGCCCGAGATTCCGCCGGATGCCGGCTTGTTGAAGGTGGATGCGACGGGCATCTGCGGCAGCGATTGGGGCATGTATCAACGCAAGGACCCCGGCCCCCGTATCCTCGGCCACGAAATGGTTGGCACCATTGTCGCGCTCGGCGATATCGCCCGGGACAAATGGGGGGTGAGCGAAGGCGATGTTGTCGCCCTCGAAGAGTATCTGCCCTGTGGCTATTGCGAATATTGCCGGTCCGGCGAATACCGGTCGTGTCTTTCGACGGACTCCCGTATTCCGGGTTCGATCCGCTACGGCTCGACGCCTGTCTCCCGTGATCCGTCCCTTTGGGGCGGCTATAGCCAGTATCTGTATATGCATCCGCGGACGGTGCTGCATCAGGTGCCCGACGGCGTGCCCAACCACATTGCCGCCATGGCGCTACCCATCGGCAATGGTTTCCAGTGGGCGGTGATGGACGGCGGCGCGGGACCGGGTAAATCGATCCTGATTCAAGGCCCCGGTCAGCAGGGCCTGGGCAGTGTCATCGGCGCGTCCTCGGCCGGTGCGGACCTGATTATTGTCTCCGGTCTGGCCAAGGATAAGCACCGGCTGGATGTTGCCCTTGAGCTGGGCGCACATCATGTGGTGATGGTGGATGAACAAAATCTGGCGGCAGAGGTCGAACGCCTGACCAATGGCCGGATGCTGGACATTGTCCTGGAGGTCAGCGGCGCGGGCCCCGAAGTCATCAATGATCATCTCGGACTGCTGCGCAAACGAGGCATCATGCAGATCGCCGCGCGCAAGGGCTCGGTCGCCGATTTCGACATGAACCAGATCATCAACAAACAAATCACCTTCAAAGGGCTGCGCGGCCATTCCTATGACGCCGTGGAGCTGGCCTTGGGGGCGATGGCGACGGGGCGGCTGCCGCTGGAGAAAATGTCCAGCCATGTGATAGGTCTGAAAGACCTGGATCACGCGCTGCGCATGGTCGGCGGCGAGGCCGACGAACCATCCATTCACATCACCGTGGAGCCTTGGAAAGAGTGAAATGCTGAGCAGAGAAGATAACGATCGCGTCACACGGGTTGGTCCCGGCACGCCCGGCGGGGATATGTTGCGCCGCTTTTGGTGGCCGGCGCTCCTGACAACCGAAATAACCGAGGCCGATGGCGAACCGGTGCGTTTGCGCCTGTTGGGTGAAGATTTGCTGGTCTTTCGGGATACCGAGGGCCGGATCGGACTGGTCGGCGCCTATTGTCCCCATCGGCTAGCCCCAATGTTCTTCGGCCGCAATGAAGAGTGCGGTTTGCGCTGCGTCTATCACGGCTGGAAGTTCGATGTGGACGGCAATTGTGTCGATCTGCCGTCGGAACCCGCCGACAGTCCGATGAAGAACAAGGCCAAGCTCCCGGCCTACAAGGTCCACGAAGCCGGCGGCGTGCTTTGGGCCTATATGGGACCGAAGGATCAGATGCCCGACCCTCCGGATTACGAATGGACCCGCGCGCCGGAGACCCACCGGTTTGTCTCCAAGACTTACGAGGGCTGCAACTATCTACAGGCTATGGAAGGGGGGCTGGATACATCTCATTCGTCTTACCTCCATCGAAATGACATGCATGACCCGACGCAGTTGCGTAGCCGGGACGGGGCGCCGGATATTCAGGTTCACGAAACCGACTACGGCTATCACTACGTCTCTACCCGTGATGTGGGTGAGGCCGGAAATTATATCAGGGTCTATCATTACGTGATGCCGGCCCAGCAGATGCGCGCCAACACCCAGGAGCGCAATGGCGGACCGGCGAAAGTGCCGAAGCTCAACGGCCATATCTGGGTGCCCATCGATGACGAGCAGACCATTGTTTATAACTGGATGTGCGGCTATGACGAATCCGTGCCGATTACGGGGAAAATTTCGCAAGACTTCGAGAAAGCCTATGGCCGCGGCAAGGACGACCTCATCCCCGGCACATTCCGGCTGAAACGCAATCCGTCAAACGACTATCTGATCGACCGGGAGGCGCAGAAGAATGGCTCTTTCACCGGTATCGAGGGGATCAACACCCAGGATTTCGCCCTGCAGGAAGGCATGGGGCCCATTGTCGATCGGTCCAAGGAGTATCTAGGGACGTCGGACAAGGCGATCATCACCATGCGGAAGTTGATGCTGGCGGCGATCAAGACGGTGGAGCAGGGGGGCATGCCAAGTGCGACCGACCCTGCGCTGCACAGGAATATCCGGCCCCACGACAATATCATCCCGAAGGACGCAGATTGGCGGGAGGCCTACGCCGACGAATTAAAAGCTAAATGGTAGGAGCGCGCCGCTAAGTGCGGCGTATTACTTCCGGATGGTTTCCCGGATAGCGAACGCGCCAGCCGCCAGAACACCCAGCAGAACAAAAACGATGAGACCGCCATGGTCAGGCTGCGTCGCAAAGTGCGTGGCAGACGCGCCTTCATGGGCCTGGGCGGAAGCGGCGGCGCTCAGCGCGGCGGCGAGGGAAAGAGCAAAGGTTTTGATTTTCATGATGAATGGTCGTCCGTGAATTTGGTGTGCGAATGGGCAGACTCTAGCCAAATAATCATCAGAGTCAAAACCTTGAAACCTCCAACTGAGGCTATACCTTGAAACCGTCCAACAGATGCGTCGGGAACAAATCTTCCGGCGCCAGATGTTTGTGGCAGACCCCTTGTTCAAAGGCGTAGAGCAGGAACGCCTCCAGGGTTTTGCGGTTCGGCTCCACGCCGTAGGGCCAGTATTCCCCCTCGAACAGGTGCGCCGTTTGCTGGGCAAAGTGGGGCGCCCAGGGAATTGGGAAGCGGGACGCCGTCATCTCGAAGGCGCGTTCCACACTGTGGCGCTTGGCCTCATCAAACGCCTTAAAAAGGTTCATCATCACCCACGGGTGTTTCTCCGCCACGTCGCCCCGGATGGCAATCGTGTGCATGATCGGCAGCACGCCGGTCTGTTCGAAATACTCGGCCTCCAACGGCTGATAGTCGGGAATCATCCGTTTGATCTCGGGCCGGCCTGCCTCGAACCATTCGGGCGGGTGGGCCGACATCATCGCATCAATCTCGCCGTCGACCAGAAGCTGCTGCAGGGATTTGTCGGGCCGGGGTGTCAGGTTGATCCCGTCAGGCAATTTCAGTTTTACTTTTTCCTTGCGCCCGGCCTGGCTGACGCCGGCCTGATACCAGTCGATATCGGTAAGCGGGATGCAGGCCTGATGTTGTAAATAACCGCGCGAATAGACGGCGGCCGTCTGCGCCCATTCCGGGATGCCAACCTTCTTGCCGGCCAGGTCTTCGGGCTTGGACAGGTTGGAGTCTTCGCGCACAAAGATGGACGACAGCCGGAACACCCGCGACGGAAACACCGGGATGGAGGTCACGCTTTCGTCGCCCTGGGATTTCAGCGAGACATATTTGGCGAACGACATTTCCGAGACTTCCCATTCCCGAAAGTTGACGAACCGGTAGAAGATCTCCTCCACCTGGAAGGTCAGGAAGTTGGCGTCGATGCCGGCGGCGGTGACCAGGCCATCGGCGAAGTCCCGGACATGGTCGTATTCGCTGATGGCGATGTTGATGGGCAGATCGGTCATGGGTCCTCCGAATTGGCGGTCCAGGCCGGGGCAACATTTGTTTGCGAACAATGTCTTGCCCCGGCCTGTGCAGATGGTTTCTAATTTTAATAAGAAATCTAACCAATTTTCCGGAATGATAAAGGGGATACAGGGTGGCCCAGCCTCAGAAACGACGCCGCAAGAAAGTCAAACCAACCAAGGTCCGGTGGAATTCCGACGTCATTGTCGATCTCATGCGGGACTTCGACTTCCCGTATGTGCCGCTCAATCCCGGCTCCAGCTTTCGGGGGCTGCACGATTCCATGGTCAACTATGGCCAGGACGACCCGCAGATGCTGCTGTGCCCGCACGAGAATATCGCCATTCAGATCGCCCATGGGTACGCCAAGGCGACCGGAGAGCCCTTGGCCGCCATCGTTCACAATCTGGTCGGGCTGCTTCATTCCTGCATGGCGGTCTATTACGCCTATATCGACCGGGCGCCAGTCTACATCATCGGCGCGACGGGCCCTCTGGATACGGCCAAGCGCCGGCCGCGCACCGATTGGATTCATACCGCCAAGGTGCAGGGCAATGTGCTTCGCGACTACACCAAATGGGATGATCAACCTTGGACCATCGATGACGTGCCGGATTCCTTCGCCCGCGCCTATAGCGTGATGATGACCGAGCCTCAGGGCCCGATTTACATGTGCTATGACGCGACGCTGCTGGAAGACCCGCTGCCCCACAAGGTGAAGATGCCCAAGCCGGACGCGCCCAAGGTGCCGACGCCCATCGCGCCGGATGCCGAGCCATTGCAGGCGGCGGCGGAGCTGCTGGTGAAGGCCAAGAACCCGGTGCTGCTGGCCGATTGGTCGAGCCGCATGCCCCATGGCTATGACAATCTGGTCAAGCTGGCGGAAACCGTGTCCGCGCCGGTAATCGACATCGGCGCGCGGCTGAACTTCCCCAGCCATCATGATCTTAATATGTCTCTGGACCCCAAGACGGCGCTGAAGGAGGCGGACCTTGTGGTCTGCCTGGATGCCCGGGACTGGGAGAAGGTGTCCACCACGCTGGACAGCGTCAGCCGGCAAGTCACCAGCCTGGTGCCCAAGTCCGCCAAGTGGATCGATATCAGCTTCGCCGACTTGGAAATCAGCAGCTGGTCCACCGATTATCAGCGCCGGCTCGACGCTGATATCCGCATCCTGGCGGACACGGCGGTGGCCATTCCTGAACTGACTAAAATCGCCAAGCGGCTGTTGAACAAGTCCGCCGCCGCCAAGAAACGCGGCGCGGCCAGGGTCAAGAAATACGCCGCCGCGCAGGCCAAGGCCCGGCGCAGCTGGGAACGCAAGGCCAAGCAGAACTGGAACTCGACGCCGATGACCACGGCGCGGTTGGCGTCCGAAGTGTGGGAGGTGATCAAGGACGAAGACTGGGTGACCACGTCGTCGAACCTTAATGGCTGGACCAACCGGCTGTGGAACTTCAATAAGCCTTACCGCTTCCCCGGCAATGCGCTGGGCACGTCGACCCAGATCGGCATCGCGCTCGGCGTGGCGCTGGCCCACCGGGACAAGAAACGCTTGGTGGTGGATATGCAGCCCGATGGCGATCTGATGTTTGATCCGGGCGCGCTCTGGGTCGCGGCCAAGTACGAAATCCCCATGCTGGTGGTGATGTACAATAACCGCTCTTACTACAATGACTGGGAACACCAAATTCGCATGGCGCGCCATCGCGGCACCCCGGTCGAACGCGCCTATATCGGCATGGACATCATGAAGCCCGAGGTAGACTTTGCCGGTCTCGCCCGGTCCATGGGCTGGTGGGCGGAAGGCCCGATCGAGAACGGCGACGATGTGGGCGCCGCGCTGCGCCGCGCCATCAAGGAGGTCAAAGCCGGCCGCCCCGCTTTGGTCGATACGGTAAGCCAGTTTAGGTAGGGGTGTTTCGTTCCGCTCCCTTTCCGTCATGCCCGAGTTGGAATCAACGATAGTTGAGACCAATTCTCGGGTATCTCGCGTTTGTGCTGAATAGATCCCCGACAACCGCTTCGCGGGTCGGGGATGACGAAAAAGGAGTGGGGGCGACGCATTAGAGATGGGGGATGACGAAAACAGAGGCGCACGACGGCATGAGAGATCACCCTCTGTGCGCTCCGTGATCTCTGTGCTAAACAAAACGTCCGCTAAGAGAAGGACCTAATATGCCAGCCGACAACCTCCCCGTTACTGACCAAAACCGCGCCGACTATGAAAAAGACGGCGTGGTGTGCGTTCGCAATGCGCTGTCCATGGACTGGGTCGAAAAGCTGCGCCCGGCCGCCGATTGGATCCAGCAGAACCCCGGTCCCTATGATCTGGACCTGACCACCGGGGGGGAAGGGCAGTTTTTCGGCGGACAGTACATGTGGCTCCGCCGCGAAGAGTTCCGGGAGCTGATCTTTGATTCTCCCCTGGCCGAAATTGTCGCGAAGCTCGTGGGCGCGGACTCGGTGCAGCTCTTTTACGATTTTATCCTGACGAAGGAGCCCGGCGGGTCCAACAAGACCCCCTGGCATCAGGACCGGCTCTATTATCCTTTGTCAGGTGCGGCGGCGGATCACATCTGTTCCACCTGGATTGCGCTGGACCCGGTGAGCATCGATTCAGGCGCGGTGGAGTATATCGCCGGCTCTCATAAATGGGGGAAGGCCTATGTGCCGGAGTCGTTCTCCGACGACGGCAAGTTTGACGGTCACGATATCGAGAAGCTGCCGGACATCGACAATCATCGGGACGAGTACGACATCAAATACTGGGATATGGAGCCGGGCGATATCGTCGCCCACCATGTGATGGGCGTGCACGGCGCGCCGGAAAATACGGCGACCGTCCGCCGCCGGGGGATCGCCATCCGCTGGATCAGCGGCGAGGTGTTCTTCGATCCACGTCCCGAAACCCAGCCGCTGTTGCGGGACGCTGTTGGTAATGGGCCGACCCCGCACCAGGCCGGGGACAGGCTGGGCGGCGAAGCCTATCCCATCTTCAAGTTTGGCAATTGAACAGCCGTGCAGTACGCTACGGGCAGCATTTTTGAGAGGAGATTTCACCATGGCCTATACGCTTGAGAATCTGATCGACGACGTGAAAGCGTCCTATGACGACGCCACCGGTAATGCGGACCTACAGAAAGTCCGGGGTCATCTGGAGCAATTGCTGACCAACGCGGAATTCATCGAAGAAACCTGCGGTGATCACGTCGAATATGGCGCGCACACGCTCTATCAGGACGATGACCGGGGCTTCATGGTTCTGGCGCATGTCAATGAAAAGGGCCGCACCTCGCCGCCCCATGATCACGGCGCGTCCTGGGCGATTTACGGCCAGGCGCGGGAATTCACCGATATGTCCGAGTATAAGCGGAATGACGACGGCTCCGACGCCAGCAAGGCGGATGTGGAGAAGGTGAAGACCTACCGTCTGGACCCCGGCATGGCCGGCGTGTTCGACGCCCATGAAATCCACTCGATCCACTTCCCGGACAATGCGCGCTTTATTCGCATCACGGGCACCGACCTGGCGACGATCGAGACCCTCGCCTTTAACATGGATGAAAAGTCCGTGAAGGTGAACCCGCCGACGGCCGGCAGCCTGGGCGCGGGCGAGGCTTCCGTCTAACCGCTATCACCTCGTCTAGTAAAGTGACCGTCATCCACGGGCTTGACCCGTGGACCTCTTTGCCAAGTGAACATGGATACGCGGATCATGAGCGGGGAGTTCCCGCGCAGGTCCGCGCATGACGTTTTACAGGCCTCCTCCCAGTAGGGAGGAGGACATAATTAGAACTTCGGGAATACCTGCTTTTCGCGAATCCATTCCGGCATGTTGGGCCGGGATTTGCGTTCCGCCTTGCCGAAATCATCATGCTCTGACTTGTTGGGCCAGGCGTGTTCGGTGACGATGGCGTTGCGGGTGACAATGTCGTCCTTGGTGACATTGATGACCAGGAAGTCTGTCGCCAGCGCCACCCGGCCTTTAAAGTTCTCCCGGATGGCGGCATACATTTCCGGCGCCGTGTCGAAATCGTTGAAAAAGTGGAAGGCGACGAACAGGCGCGGATCGCATTTGTTGACCACAAACGCGGCTTCCGCCGGATCCGAGTGGATCATGGTGCCGATGGCCTTGGCGGTGCGCTCGTCGTATCCCGACCGGGTCATGAGCTGTTCGACGGTGTTGAACGTCTCGTGGATCAGCACGTCCACGCCCTGGGCGTTTTCGATCATGAACTCGCTGGGCGTGGTGTCGCCGGAATAGACCATCGATAGTCCATTCCATTCCAGTTTCAGGCTCACCGGCCCGTCCATGATATGCACGGCGGGGAAGCTCGAAATTTTGACCCCGTTGGCTTCGTAGATGGTGCCGACCTTTGAATAGTCGAACTCGTGGCAGTTTACCTCTGCGCCGACGGCGGGCAGGGCGTGAACCCGGCTTTCCGTATCCCAACGGTAGGATTCTTTCTGGTGCTTGGCGAAGTGGGCGAAGCCGTATTCCGGCTTATCCGCCGAGGGGCCGTAGACCTCCAATGGTTTGAGCCGTCCGCCGGCCCAACTGCCGACCCAGATTTGACCAAAGTCGCCCACATGATCGGTGTGCAGGTGGGTGGCGAAATAGGCGGTGATCTGGTTGTAGGGGATTTCCAGCGCCGTGAAGTTCATTTGGGAGCCGAAGCCGAAATCGAACATGAATTTGTCGCCGTTGCCGAGCTCGATCAGCCAGCAAGCGTTGGCCTGAGAGCGGCGCAGGAACGGCCGGCCGGTGCCGAGCGCGGTGATCCGCATTTCGTCTTCGCCAAGGGTCTCGGCGCCGGGCAGGAAATTTTCGGGGTATTTGCCCCGTTCGGTATTACTGGTCATTGGGTCCTCCGCATGGATGTTTGATCGGAGTGTCGCGCGTTATTTCGGGAGAGTCGAGGGGGATGGTCTTACCCCCCATCCGGCCCTTCGGGCCACCTTCCCCCGCAAGGGGGGAAGATAATCTAGCGGTAACGGCACAGCTAAATGCCCTCCCCCTTTACGGGGGAGGGTGCGATGTCCGGGCAACCGGGCAGCGCGGGTGGGGGTGGATACATATAATTCACCACAGAGATCACAGAGGACACAGAGATATGGGAGACCGACAAAGCCTCTCTGTGCTCTTTGTGTGCTCTGTGGTTAAACTTGGGGCCACGGGTCACGGCTGCGCCGGCCCGTGGATGACTATAATTTTTGAATTACCTAATCTAGTCATGCGCGGACCGCTCCGAAGGAGCGTGATCCGCGTACCCACCTAGATATAAATACTACCGCCACCCAAGCGCCGGGGCGACGTGGGTCAGGATCGCTTCCAGGACGTGCGCGTTGTAATCCACGCCGAGTTGATTGGGCACGGTGAGTAACAGTGTGTCGGCCTCGGCGATGGCCTCGTCTTCCGCCAGCTCCTTGGCCAATTGATCGGGTTCGGCCGCATAGGTGCGCCCGAAAATCGAGCGGGTCTGTGGATCGATAAAGCCGATATGGTCTTCGCTCCGCCGGTCTTGGCCGAAATACATCCGGTCCATATCGTTGACCAGGGCAAAGATGCTGCGGCTGACCGAGGTGCGAGGGTCGCGTTCGTGGCCGGCTTCCTTCCACGCCTCTTTGTAAGCGCGGATTTGCGCAGCCTGTTGGATATGGAACGGCTCCCCTGTCTCGTCATCCTTGAGGGTGGAGCTTTGCAGGTTCATCCCCATCTGCGCCGCCCAGATGGCCGTCGCCGTGGAGCCGGAGCCCCACCAGATGCGCTCCCGCAAGCCTTCGGAATACGGTTCGAGGCGCAGAAGGCCCGGCGGGTTGGGGAACATGGGATTGGGGTCGGGTTGGGCAAAGCCTTCGCCTTTTAATATCTCCAGGAACACCTCGGTGTAGCGGCGCGCCATGTCGGCGTCTGTTTCGTCCTCCGCCGGGCGATGACCGAAGTAGCGCCAGCCGTCCTGCACTTGTTCCGGAGAGCCTCGGCTGATGCCCAGTTGCAGCCGCCCGCCGGCGATCAGGTCGGCTGCGCCCGCATCTTCCGCCATATACAGGGGGTTTTCGTAGCGCATGTCGATGACGGCTGTACCGATCTCGATTGTCTTGGTTTTGGCCCCGGCCGCTGCCAACAGCGGGAAGGGCGACGCCAATTGCCGGGCGAAGTGATGCACCCGGTAGAACGCGCCGTCCGCGCCCAATTCCTCCGCCGCCACGGCGAGATCGATGGACTGCAAGAGCGCGTCCGTCCCGCTTTGGGTTTGGGAGCCCTGCGCCGGCGACCAATGGCCGAACGACAGAAAGCCGATACTTTTACGGGGTTTGCTCACGACGCCTTTGCGAACTCCTCTAAGACCTCTGCCTCAAAGGCCAGGACTTTCTTCACGCTGTCCCGTTCCAGCATTCTGTTAAAGTGCGCGGTGACATTGGGATAGTCGTCCAGTTGCGGGCCCAATTGGGTGGCGCGCCGGCAGCACCAGAAAAAGTGCGCATCTGCGCCGGTATAGTGGTCAAAGAAATATTCCCGGCCGGCCAGCATGTCGTCGCCGACGGCCAGGTTTTCATGGATAAAGTCGGAGGCCAGCCGGATCACTTCGTCCTTCGAGGACTCGGCGGCGAATTTTTGCGGCGAGTTGATCCGGGACAGGTGTTGGTGGATGCCCGACGCGCACCATGCATGGACAGACAGAGCTTTTGCATAGTCCCACGGGTCCGAGGGGAGGATTTTGGCGTCCGGAAAGTTTTGATGAATCCAGACGCTCATGGCCAGGTTTTCGGTCAGTGGCTTGCCATCAATCACCAGGGCTGGGACTTTGTGCTTGGGGTTGATTTTCAGGTACTCAGGCTCGAACCGTGCTTGGCCCGCGAAGCTCATGGGATGAACAGTAAACACCGCACCGGCTTCGGTCAGGTTCACATACGTGACCAGGGCGCAGGTGCGGGGGGCGTAATAGTAATCGAGTTTCATTGTCTTGCTCTCCCGGCAAAGTTCGGACCCGATTTAAAACCATTGGCTCCCGCTGATCCAACGCTTTGTTCGACGCTTGTTTCAGGAGGCGCTTCGCGTTGACCCGTATTTGCCCGATTGCTAAGATTTCTAAGTAATTTTTGGCGCGTCAGTTCAATCAGGATCACGTTTCATGCAGGATACGCCCCTCTGGCTCACCGAGGCGGATGTGACCTCGTCGATTGACCTCGGCGGGGCGATTGCCGCTTTGGAAGACGCGCTCCGGGCGGAAGCCGCCGGCCAGGCCGACAGCATGACCAAGACCCATCTGATGGTCGGCGACAACAATGCCATGCACGCCATCGGCGGGGCCTGGCACTCGGCCGGCATCTGCGGGGTCAAGAATTGGGTCAACATCAACGGCAATTCGGCGACGCTGCTGAATGTCTATTCCCTGGAGGACGGGCGCTGTTTGGCGGTGATCGAAGCGACGGCGCTGGGACAGTTGCGGACGGCGGCCATGACCGGGCTCGGCACGAAGTGGATGGCCCCGGCGGATGTGACCGAGATGACGATCATCGGCACGGGCAAGCAGGCGCTGCCCCAGGTCGCGGCCTGCGCGGCGGTGCGCCCGATCAAGACCGTCCGGGTGTTCAGCCGGACGCCGGAAAAGCGCGCCGCGCTGTGTGATCTTATCGGGCAGG